>Ga0256827_10002112_pt1 | contig 12824 bp, 16 predicted proteins | sample CV84metaG_FD_185977 | JGI IMG/M metagenome (GOLD analysis project Ga0256827, IMG submission 185977) | Hydrothermal vent microbial communities from East Pacific Rise, Pacific Ocean - CV84 | ecosystem: Environmental > Aquatic > Marine > Hydrothermal vents | place: Pacific Ocean: East Pacific Rise... | reverse complement strand
CAACTTTTCAGAGACAAAGAGTACCTTTTTACCCTCATACATCAACAACGCAATAAGATTGGCAATAATTTGTGACTTGCCTGTACCAGGAGGGCCTTCGATGACCACATTTTTACCATTGAGTACGTCTATCATGGCAGAGTGTTGAGAGCTGTCGGCATCAAGTATGAGTGGCATCCGTTTTTTTAGCGACTCTTTGTCAATATCATATTCACCCAAAGCATAGGAGGCTTCGGATGTGCTTTTTCCTAAAAAAATATCTTTTAAAACCTTATGTTTCTGTAGTTTTGGACTATTTTTTAAATCTTTATACATCAACACTTTACCAAACTGTAAAAAGTCTAATGAAATCTCTTGTCTAATCTTCCAACCATGTTGGGTAACACAAAGTTTTTGTACCTCACGTACATAATGATTAAAACTCATACTTTCAGTGAGTTGAGGCAGTTTAACTTTAAAGTCAGCAAAGAGTTTGTGACTCAAAGACTCATTGGTCTCAATAATATCACCTGTATACATCAACTTATACTCATAGGTATTGGTACTGTCATTAAACCTCATACGGGTTAGGGAGACAGGAATGGTAATGAGGGGTGACTTTATTACTTTCTCAGTATCATCTTTCTCTCTCCACTCCAAAACACCCAAAATAAGATAGAGCATATTGCTCCCCGTCACCTCCATAATGGAGCGAGAGTGTTGTTCAATATTTTTTAAAACCTTCTCTAACTCATCAGCATAATGCAATGTCTGTAAAAAATCATCAATATGTATGTCAAAGTTATTCTTGTCATCCAACTCAATCTCAGGCATCTCAGAAGAGACAACCAAATTCATCGCTTTGGCTTGGGACTCAACTGAAAAATTTTGTTGAGCTTCAATCTTTTCAATTTTCTTCTTAACCTCGTTGAGTCTCTCTTCTAAATACTCTTTTTCAGCACGATATTTTTGAAACTTAACAGCTACTTTAGAAGGATTCATACAGATTATTTTACACTTAGTCTCTTTAATCTTATTCCATTTATCAACAACAACTATCTTTTTTTTACTAAAACTCAAGGAGACCAATAACTCTTCTACCTCTTTTTGTTCATTTACTAAGCTAAGATATTCAGGCATCTGTGTAGGGTAAGGAATAGATTTAAAACGAAAACTTCTCTCATCCTTTACTAAAAATTTATAGATAAACTCAGGAGATTCATCAATAATTTTTAAGTTCTTAGACTTATGAGGACGACGATAGTTAATAAGCCTATTTCGTTTACTCAAATCTAACAATTTTTTCCGTATCTGCTCCAACCCCACATTAAATTCTCTCAAATCCCTCACCTTTACCTTAGAAAATATAACCTTTCATATATTATAGCTCAACTTTTAAAGATAATTTGTAAATATGTGGTAAATTTTTAATGGGTTTTTGAATTTATATTTATATCAAAAAATAGCATCGTTACAAAGAGTAAAACTATAAATGGTAATATCACTTTTATAGATAATAACCCTAAACGTTTAATACGTTCAGAATCTACCCCAAGAGTAAAAAGAAACATCAATAAAAGAGGAACAAACGTAATTACCATAACGAATAATAAGAGAACTAATATCCAAAATATAGAATATGAATATTCTATTAATTTTCCATTTCTATAGCCAACTTTTATTTTATCTCCAACAGATGGTTGAGTAATTTCACTACTAAAGTCACCTCTCAGTGTGGCTCTCTGATTATTTTCAGTAATCAAACTATAACAATAACTTCCCTCTTCTTCATTCTCATTATAATATGCCTCAACATCCACTACAGTTGCTTCATAAGTAGGATAGGTATACCTGTATACATTATCAATAAATATGCTACTTGTGGGAACAAATATAAAAGTAAAAAAAGGTATTAAAAACAGAACAATAAGATGAAAAATTTTAAAGCCATCTTTAATACCTCTATACACTAAAAGTAGACTCATTACACCTACTATAGTAAAAAACATTTGAAATATAGTTACTTCTGATAAATACATTACAATCTACACCCCTGCCATTCAATCCCCTCTAAATCGGGTCAATGTTGAAATAGTTCTATGCCCCATAAAATAGGCATCTCTTTTCTTAAAGAAAACTTTAATGACAAAACAGTGTGATTTTAAATAACTTTCTTATAAAAAATTATACTCAAAAAAAGGTAAATTTCTAATGAAAAACCTCTAAAGTAAAGTACGATAAACCATCCCCGACTGCATGAAAATATCTAGTTGAGTCTACTTTAACAACCCTTCAATATAATTCTTTCTATCTAAAGCTTTCTTTTTAATTAATTAGGGTCAACTACTTAGAAGTCTTATTTTCGGAATCGGTGTGTTTACATCTGAATGAATTTAATATGGGTTCAGTACTTACTATAGTAGAGTTCTTGCAAAACTAGGAACCGATGGCTTTAGCCTCGTCTTGTTCGGGTGTAAACACGCCGATTCCAAAGAGTTTTGCAAGATGTCTAATAAAAAATATTTGAAATATAGTTACTTCTGATAAATACATTACAATCTATCCATCATATCTGATTCTCTGTCATATAAATTTTTCTGTTTTTTGTATTGAAAAACAACGATAATTCTCTTTATTATCAGTGATAAACCTTGTAGGTTTATTCAAAAAAACACTCCCAAATATAAAAGTATGCTCATTTATCTTCTCAATTCTAATGAATAGGGGTATTGATTATTTGATTATACTCTTCAACACTATAAACTTTTGAATTTTTAAATGATTGATAGGTAATATGATTAATATAATCTAAAACTTCTTTATTATTTTTCTCTTCTTTATAAATTTTATTAAAATGATTTTGCAGATACTGTTTCCATTCATCTTTTGTTTTTAAGTCATAAAGAGTTGCCAATGTATCAAGGTGTTCTCCTTCTCCTTTGGCTATCTCTTCTTTTAGAAATTCAAAATTTTCATCTACAAATTTTTCAATCTTTTCTTTACGTTTTAACTCAAAATTAGGCGTAAAATATTCAATAGTTGCATAAGTAGGAAATACTGTGGGTATAAGCGTTATAGTAGTACTCATTTGAAAAATTTCAAAAGGTATAGCAGGTTGTTGAGAGTATGAAAAAATTGAACCAAATAAAAGTATAAATAATTTTTGCATCTAAACCTTTCATTAAAAATATTACCATAACTATAATTAAGTTATCTTTTTAATATTGGTGTTCACATTTGCTCTGTTAAAGTTAGGCAAGAAGTCTATTAAATCTTCTAGTAATTTATAACCCAAAAACTCGTAACTATTTTCACAACAATCTTATATAACTAGCAGTTTGGTTTTATTAAAAATATATTTATTATATCTGACTCTCTGTCATATAAATTCTTCTGTTTTTTGTATTGAAAAATACTTTGATGTTATCATTAGAAAAACAACGATAATTCTCTTTATTATCAGAGATAAACCATCTTGGTTTATTCAAAAAAGTATCACTTAGCAAAGAGACACACTCTTTCTTTTTTTTCTTCACCTCTGCGTTCATTTCTATTAAATTATTTATCCAGTCTGTATAACCTCGTTCTATCACTTCTAATTCAAAAAAGTACTCATACTCCACCGTAAAATTTGGCGACCTCCAGTAGTAAGAGTGAATCTCCGTTATCTTCTCTTTATGTCCTATACCAAAAACCCGTTTCCAATTTTCAGGGTCATCTTGCCATGTACCTGACTCATGCACAAGTTTATCAAATAATCCATCGAGCAAAGAAGCATTTAACTCACTTACCATTAATGTTAATATTACTATTTTTAAAATATTTTTCATCTAAATCCTCTTGGTTTATTATATACCAACAAGCAAAAGATTTTACTTATCCCATATTATTAGTGTTTATTTAGTTAAACGTATATAATTACTTATAAGTTTCAACTTTTTCTAAAGTCAACTCAATATCCTCTATTTTCATTAAAATATAACCATATTATGAATAGAATATAACGAAAATAAAGCTAATGGTAGGATATGATTCGAAAAATTTTTAAGCAAAAACAGTCCAATGGAAAAATAAAAGCATTTATCCACAAGTATAAAATACCAAGTGAGTACCTTTCTATTAATAGAAAATCCATCTCACGAGGGGTTTTAATTGGTCTTTTTTGGGGATTTATTCCCATGCCAATGCAGATGTTGGCTGTTTTGGCTGTGACACCTTTTACCAAATTTAACGTGCCTATTGCCATCTCAATGGTCTGGTTGAGTAACCCCGTTACCATGCCATTTATGTATTATATGGAGTATCAAACAGGGAATTTTTTGTTGGGAAGTGAAGGACTAGATACGATTGAGTTGACGCTTACTTGGTTTAGTGATAATTGGAATAAGATACTTATTCCTCTTTATGTAGGAACAATACCCTATTCGATTGGTGCGTCAACACTTATCTATTTTATTATTAATAAATTATGGATTGATTCAGTTAATAAAGAAAAAGTTTCTCGAAGAAAAAAATTTTTAAATCGAAAAGGATTTCTTAAATTTAACAAATAGACTAAGCTGTATAACTGGTAACTTGAATTTGTACTGCTGGTAGTTTTTTCTCTCTTTTATAAAATATAAAAGTTATAACTTTTTGCAAGACCATCTTCATTTTATCTCCTTTTAGTTGTGTTCTCTACTAGAATTATATTCTAATATCTCCTCTTGTTTATAAATTATATTGATTTATTTTTAAAATAAATTTAAATAATATGATAAAGGTTCATTATAAACTTTTTATAAATTTGAGTGTGTAGTTTTATTTTGTTAGTATACTATAAGAAAAGGAAGTAATTGGGAAAAAAGAAGATTTTGAGGAGATAGACTCCTCAAAATAGTGGAAATTATACGAGTTCGATAATTGCCATTGGTGCTGCATCACCACGTCTCATACGAGTTTTGATGATTCTGGTGTAACCACCATTTCTCTCAGCATACTCTGGAGAAATTTCTGTAACTAATTTGTTAGTACACTCTTTATCTTGTAAAAGTGCGAATACTGCTCGGTGAGCATTCTCTCCACTTAAACCTTTTGTGATAAGTTTTTCAAAATATCTACTAAGCTCTTTTGCTTTTGGAAGTGTTGTTTCCATCTTTCCATATTTAATAAGAGCAATAGAAAGGTTTTTTAACAACGCAGCTCTGTGAGCAGAAGTTCTGCTAAGCTTACGGTATCCATGTTTATGTCTCATGTATGTTCCTTATTATTTAGAGCTTACTCTTTAAGTTGCTCAATTTTCTTAACAAGATTTACTCTTGTATTGTCTGCTAATTCAAAGTCATCACCATAACCAAGATTTTCTAAACACTCAGCAATCTCATCTAACGATTTTTTACCAAGATTTTTAATGTTTTTAATCTCTGTTGTGGTCATAAGTACCAACTCTCCAACAACTTTCATTCCAGCTCTGTCTAGTGAGTTAAATGAACGTGCTGAGAGACCTAAAGATTCAATAGGTTCTAAGTACGCTTTAATCTCAGAGTCATCATTTGAACGCTTAATTGGTGTTGCATTGATTTCAACATCAAGCACACCATTAAAGACTGAAAGTTGTTTGTACATTGTCTCTAATGCATTAGTAAACGCATCGACAGGTGATACTTGACCATCTGTCTCAATATCAAAGACAATTTTTTCATAGTTCGGGTTATCTTCAACCAAAACATTCTGAATGTCATAGTTTGCTTTTTTAACAGGGGTAAAGAATGCATCCAGTGCGATACTGTCATTTGCTACTTCATCTCTTAAATCTTCACTCTGAACATACCCTAGACCCTGTGCAATAACCACAGTAAAATTAAGAATTGCATCTTCATTTAGTGTAGCTAAGAACGCTTCAGGGTTAACAATCTCTACATCATCATTAACTAAGTCAGCTGCAGTAATCTCTCTAGGTCCAACAAAGCTGTAAGAAACTTCAAATTTCTCTACACCCTCTTGGAGTTTAAAACGAATATTTTTAAGATTAATAATAAATACAGCAACATCTTCATGCATACCACGTACACTATCAAACTCATGTGCTGCACCCTCAATTTTAATTGAGATTGGTGCGTACCCAACAGAAGAACCTAAAATAAGTCTTCTTAATGGGTGTGCCATTGTAATAGCGTAACCACTCTCAAAAGGATAGGCAATTACTTCAGATCTATTTTCACCCAATTCATTCACTTCAACATTTTCAGGAAGTGATGGTGCTACTTTAATTTTTTTCATTCTTTGCCTTTGTTACTAACTACTACTTAGAGTAAAGTTCAACGATTAAACGCTCTTCTACTGGAATTGAAATTTCATCTCTGTTTGGAATTCTTGTAAAGATACCAAAAAGTTTCTCTTTCTCAACGTCTACCCACTCAACCATACCAGTTTGGGCAGTTAACTCCATAGCTCTCACTACTTGTGGGTTCGCTTTACTTTTTTCTCTAATCTCAATTTTTTGACCTGCTTTAACTCTGAATGAAGGAATATCAACTCTTTTTCCATCCACAAGAATGTGACCATGGTTAGTAAGTTGTCTTGCGAATCTTCTAGTTGTTGCAAAACCCATTCTGTAAACTACGTTGTCAAGTCTCTGCTCTAAAAGCTGGATAAGAAGTGAACCTGTGTTCCCATCTTGTCTTTTCGCTTCAGCAAACAATGCTCTAAACTGTTTTTCAGATACACCGTACATGAATTTAGCTTTTTGCTTCTCTTGAAGTTGCTCACCATATTCACTTAGTTTTGTTCTTCTTTGACCATGTTGCCCTGGTGGGTATGGTCTTTTCTCTAAAGCTGATTTCCCTGCTAGTCTTCTCTCACCTTTTAAGCCGAGATCAACACCAAGTCTTCGCTCTAGTTTTTCAACTGGACCTCTATATCTTGCCATTTGTAATACCTTTAATTATTCTATTAAATATGAATGAAATCACCAAAGTGATTAAACTCTTCTCTGCTTAGGAGGACGACAACCATTGTGAGGAAGTGGAGTAATATCTTTTAACCATGTTACTCTAATACCTTCAGTTGCACCGATTGACTTAACAGCTGTATCTCTACCAGAACCAGGTCCTTGTACTTTGATACCAACTTCTTTAATTCCATGCTCCATTGCTTTTGCCATTGCATCAGCAACTGCTTCAGTCGCAGCGAATGGAGTTGATTTTTTAGAACCTTTAAATCCTAAAGAACCAGCAGAACTCCATGCAAGAACGTTACCCATTTCGTCAGTAACTGTAATTACTGTATTGTTAAAGGTAGCTGCTACGTAAACAACACCTTTAGCAATATTCTTTTTTGCTTTTTTCTTAGCCATTTTTCATTACCTTCTTATGCTGCACCAACAGTTTTTCTTTTACCCTTACGAGTTCTAGCGTTTGTCTTAGTCTTTTGACCTCTACATGGTAAACCACGTCTGTGTCTAAGTCCTCTGTAAGAACCTAAATCCATAAGACCTTTAATGTCCATTGTAACTTTCTTTCTAAGATCACCTTCAACCATGAAGTTCGCTTGGATTTCGTTACGGATTAACGCTACTTGTGCATCGGTTAATTCAAAAACTCTTGTGTTGTAATCAACACCTGTTGCGTCAAGAATTTTTCTTGAACTATGAAGACCTATACCAAAAATATAGGTAAGTCCGTACTCAATTCTCTTTTTTTTCGGTAAATCAACACCTGATATACGTGCCATGCTTATCCTTGTCTTTGTTTATGTTTTGGATTTTTGCAGATTACTCTAACGATACCTTTTCGTTTGATTATCTTACAATCATCACACATTTTTTTTACTGATGGTCTAACCTTCATTGGTTACTCCTGAGTGTGTTTTTTGCACCTATTTTGCGTCATGGTCGGATGAAGGTAAACCCCATAAAATGGGACTCACTATCCAACCAACTCTTATATAATCAGTGCGAATTATATAAAAATTCTTCACGCAGACTTATACTAAACCGAGATTTAGGTCGCGAATAGTAACAAAAGGGAGCTAACAATTTGCTTATATAGACTACAAAGAGTAAATATTCATAGAAATCAGATACCATTAAGATACCGTTTTACTCTTTTATGCTATAACTAATTAAATCAGATAAAAAAGGTCTTAATTATGGAAAAACTTATAAATATTATAGAAAATGATAGTATCGTTGGATTAAAAAAACTTGTAAAAGAGGGTTATGACCTTAATCAACCCATTGATGCAGGCTTAGAATATGGGCTTGAAGACCCTGACTATATGCCCACCCTCTTTTTTGCCATCAGAAAACACGCATCCATTGAGTTTATTGAAACTCTTTTAGAGCTGGGCTTAGATATTCGCCAAATTGATGACGACGGACTCAGTGCCATCGACATCGCCATTAAGTTTAAACGCGAAGATATTATTCTCTTCTGTATCGACAAAGGGATAGACATCAACGAGACACATCGCCCCAGTGGCATCACCCCTATTGTACTGGCTTCCTGTTTTAACAACACCAGCATTGTTGAACTGCTCTTAAATCATGGTGCAAAGATTAACGTGCAAGACAGCCACGGAATGAGTGCCAAAGATTATGCCAAAAAATTGGGACAGAAAAAGATGTTGGCATTTTTAAATGAAAAAGGGGCAAAGTTCAACCGTTACCCTCAAGAGACCGAGATTCAACCCAATGCCTCAAAAGTAGCCGATATTCAAAAGAAAACCAAAGGGAACATGAACAATCGCCCTACCCCAACAGACGATATGGGGTTTGATTCAATATAGAATGAAACCTAAATATCATGCCTATTAAAAGTAGTAGGCTTGTCACTTTTTTTCATCATTTTCCTTTTAGTGTAACTGCTCGATGATAGGTTTACTCCAACCATTTGTTACATTGTTTTCTATTTTATTTATATCAAACTCAGGATTTTTTATCCACTTTTCTTCTATAGGTACACTTGCAATAGGTTCTTCGTCTCTAACTAAAACATACCCTGTAGTAAGGCTATTTATATCGCTAGAGTCGCATCCTCCACAATCCTTATAAAAATAAATTTTATCATCTTCTTCTAAACTACAAAAAGGCATAGACCACTCTTTATAAGCACTATCATCATTTTTATGTTTATCTAAATGCTCTAAATTACATATACGTTTAGCTGCTATATTTCCTTGTTCCTTTGTCAATAGAGAACTATGTTTAAGAATAAACTCTCTATTTTCTTGTACTCTTGCATTATATGCCGAAGTATTACTCATCTCAACAAATGGCATGGTCGGTAGAAAAAGAATGTATGTTCCTACCATAGGGTTTACAATAAACCCTACGAGTGCTGACCCTAGCCAAATAACTAAAAAAAACTTTAAAACTTTCATCTCTCTACCAACTTACATCGTTTAAATCTTTTTGCATGACCATTCTTTTAGTGTAACTGCTCGATGATTGGCACATGTCTATCATACTTATGCCCATCTCTTTTAATACGAACTACATTACTAGCTTCAATTTGTACACTTGCTATAGGATTATCATCTCTTACTAAGACATATCCCGTGTATAAATCAAGTACAGATGCTGAATTACATCCTGCACAATCTTTATAAAAATAGACTTTATCATCTTCTTCCAAATCACAAAAAGGCATAGCCCATTCTTTATGACCACTCCCATCATTTTTATGTTTCTTTAAATGTTCTAAATTACATACTCTTTTTGCTACTTTTAAGCCTTGCTCTGTAGTCAATGGAATACTATGCTCTAACCTAAACTCTAACCGTTTGGTATTGGCTGATTTGCCACTAAAATAGGTATCTAACATAATAAATGGAGTGAGTGGCAAAGTAATAGCAGCCACTCCCCACTCTGGTCCCATTATAAACCCTATGCCTATGACAGAAAAGTAAAGAACTGCTAATCCCATGAGTATTTTTGGTAATATCTTCATCATGTTCCTTTTAGTATAACTGCTCAATAATTAGAATGTACCTTATCTCTTTGAAATTAATTTTTATGAGAAGAGAAGAAGAGTTAAGACAACAGTTCCACAACATTCTCAATAGGACGACCAATTACAGCCTTGTTGCCTTTAATGACAATTGGTCGTTCTATCAACTTAGGGTTCTCAACCATCGCTCTTATTAACGCCTCTTCTGAAATCTCATCGGCTAAGTTTAGCTCTTTGTAGACAGCCTCTTTGGTTCGCATCAACTCTCGGGCAGAGGTCATACCCAACATCGTGAGCATATTTTGTAGCTCCTCTTTGGTCGGAACATCCTCTAAGTACTTTACAACTTCTGCTTCTACAGCCTGCTCTTCAAGCAGACTCATTGAGGCTCTTGACTTTGAACATCGTGGGTTGTGCCAAATGGTCACTTTTTCCATAACAATTCCTATCTATTATTTTTAAAGGATTTTATCTAAATAGGTTTAATATCAAAAACCAAACGTGCTGGATGGTCTAATGCAAAAATGCGTACTTTAACCTCTTGACGTAATTTAATATGAAACTTAAACGCACTGTCATCTTCATAACGTTCAAAATAGATTTTTTCAATTACCGAATTACGTGAGAATCTTGGAAATTTTGCTGAAAAATGTCGGTACCCTTCTAACAATACAGCGATGTCATCTCTACGTTCATAATATTGTGCCTTGTAAGTACCTACCGTTGTAGATTTATTCGCTCCATTATAGACATCGAACACCAAACGAGTATATCCATCATGTTCTCCCACACGAATACTTTTAACATTCAATCCATCTCTAGTAGCTCCTCCGTTAAAGGTATCTTCAACAGTATCTTCTTGCTTATCTCGTTCAATATAACTACGTTCTGCCACAGGCTCTTCAAATCTCTCTTCTACCACCTCTTTCTCTTCATTGTCACGAAGTAGATTTTCAATATCTTTATTGGCATAACTTCGATGTTCGTCCAATGATAAAGAGGCTTGACCCTCAGGTTCTGCTGTTGGTACTTTTTTGGTACTGGTTACATTTTTATCATATCTCGTACCTGTTTCACACGCTGAGAAAACAAATAACAGGACAAAAAATAGAATACTTTTTTTCATGGTTACCCCTATAGGTATTGGATTTTTTCATATTATTATATCATAAAAAACATTTTCAAACATATTAGCTGTAATTTTATACTGTTTAACACTAAATTAACACTCCTTATTTATAATTCAGGCAAGGAGTTTAGCATGAAAAAAAGTATCTATTTGTCATTCGCTGTTATTGCCTCACTACACGCCGAAGAGGTTTTAGAGAGCATCTCTATTAGTGAAGAGGGAACCACACAGGTGGTTAAAAATATCTCAGGAGAAGAGATTAAATCGGCTGATTTAGCCGAAGCCCTTAACAAGAATATACCCAGTATCTCTCTTATTAGAAGAAGTGGTATTGCTAATGATATTATTTTACGTGGTCAAAAACGAGACAACATTAACGTCACCATTGATGGGGCTAAAATCTATGGAGCGTGTGTAAACCGAATGGATCCTCCCACTTCTCATGTGGTGACCCATGCCATTGCCGATGTTGAAGTACAAGAGGGGCCTTTTGATGTGGAGGAGTTTGGAGTATTAAGTGGCTCGGTTAAAGTTAGCACCAAAAAACCAACAAAAGAGGTACATGGAGATATTTCACTTAATGGTGGCTCTTTTGGGTACAAAAAAGCCTCAGGAACCATCTCAGGAGGAACAGACAAAGTTCGACTTCTCTTTACAGCATCCAATGAGAGAGGAGAGCAGTATGAAGATGGTAATGGAGATAATTTTGCAGAGCAGTTAGAGAGCTATACAGCCTCAACGCCCTCACCTATGGACAACAACTTTGTCTATACTGCTTCCAATAAAAATAGAGATGCCTTTGAAAAAACCATGCTAATGGGTAAAATGTTTGTCAACTTCACTCCCAACCAAGAGCTTCAATTTAGCTACACATCCAACCGAAGTGACAATGTACTCTACCCCTCTAGTAAAATGGATGCCCTCTATGATGACAGTGATATTTTTAATCTTCAATACAACATTAAAAATCTTGGAGCATACTCTAAAAAGCTAGAACTCCAAGCCTACAACTCCAAAGTAGAACACCCAATGAGTACCAAATACAGAGCCATAGCCCAAAAACAGAACAAGTATATGACCCATGCATTAACCACCGATATGAAAGGATTGAAAGTTAAAAATAGCGTTGATGCCTTTGGTCATAATATAAGTTATGGAATTGATGGAAGCCGACGAAACTGGGATGGAGAATATAGCAGTACCAATGTTGCAACGGGTGCTGTCACTACCATGCGAAAGAGTATTGATGATGTTGATACTAAAAACATAGGGCTTTTTGTTAAATCTAAAAAGAGTTTTGGAGCCATTGAGTTGGAGATGGGAGCGAGATATGATGATACCAATATTCAATCAGCATCAACAGCCAATAAAGAGAATGATTATAATGCCCTCTCAGCCAATATTTTTGCCAACTATCATGCCAATGAGAGTACCAAATATTTTGTAGGAGTCGGAAAGTCTAGCCGTGTACCTGACGCACGAGAACTCTACAATACCAAAACTGACGGAACCCTAAATGGTAATCCAAATCTAAATGAGACTACCAATTATGAACTAGATTTAGGTGTTGAAAAAGAGTTTGACCAAGGGAGTTTAAAACTCAAAACATTCTACTCAAAACTAAAAGATTACATCTACTACAACAGTACCCTTGCTCAAAACAATTTTGAGAACATAGATGCCACCATCTACGGAGCAGAGCTAAGTGGGTCGATTATGCCCACTGAGAACACCTACCTTTCGGCTGGACTCTCCTACAAACGGGGGAAAAAAGATACCCAACCAAC
>Ga0256827_10002111_pt1 | contig 12826 bp, 14 predicted proteins | sample CV84metaG_FD_185977 | JGI IMG/M metagenome (GOLD analysis project Ga0256827, IMG submission 185977) | Hydrothermal vent microbial communities from East Pacific Rise, Pacific Ocean - CV84 | ecosystem: Environmental > Aquatic > Marine > Hydrothermal vents | place: Pacific Ocean: East Pacific Rise... | reverse complement strand
TGATAGCACTTCATGACAGGTTCCTTCCCCGGACATAGAGCCACCAGTAAACCATCCCGACAAAAATACCCCCGCCAACGAAGTTGCCCAGGGTTACCGAAATCAGATTGTTCTGCCACATAGCAGCCCAACTTAGCTGATCAATAACAGCGGGATCAAGACCCGAAGCCAGCCGAGCCCCAGGAATATTCCGGGCGAAGATTCCGGCCGGGATAAAATACATATTAGCAATGACGTGTTCAAATCCCGAGGCAACAAAAGCCATGATCGGAAAGAAAATTCCGAGGATTTTACCACCAATATCCTGAGCTGACATTGCCATCATCACAGCAAGACACACCAGCCAGTTACAACCAACAGCACGAAAAAAATAGGCACTGTTGTGTGAATGACCAACCACCACCTGACCGATTTTTGCACTGGCAATCTGGATTGCCGTTCCACCAAAAGCACCATCCATAATTCCGGTTTGAGAGACAATCATCCAGGCAAGAAAGACCGAGCCCAACAAGTTGCCAAGATAAACCCAGAACCAGTTACATATCATCTCGGCAAAAGAGATCTTTTTCTCCAGAAATGTTGCGGTCATCATGGTATTACCGGTCCAGAGTTCAGAACCAGGGATAATCACCAGCATCAGGCCAACACTGAAAACAGCTCCAACAAAAAACTTTTTCAGACCGATCCAGGGAAAATCCCCGGTACCAACAACTGTTGCCAGATGGGCAGCAAAACCAATATAGGCTCCGGCCAGAAAGCCGAGCAGAAGAAGCTGCAGCACTGATCGCCGCACCTTGGCCTCTCCCCAGGCAACAAGAGCAGGGGCCAGTTCTTCCGGACTAAGAAATTTTTTCATTGAAAGTCAGCCTCGCAGAAAAAAAACTGCAACAGAACAAATTAAGAAGGTAGATCGGGATATTCGACAACATCGCCAGCAGCAGTCTGTATCAACAGTATATCCCCTTGCCTCTTTACATATTGTGGAACCAGTGGAACCTTCCCTTTTCCTCCAGGGAGATCAATAATATAGTGAGGTGATGCCAAGCCTGACACCGGGCCACGCAAAGAATGGATAATTTTCAAGCCGGTCTTGACTGAAGTCCTGAAGTGTCCGGTACCACGAGTCAGATCCATTTGATGTAAATAGTAGGGGCGCACTCGCATCTTTAACAGACCACGAAACAACTCGCTGATAATTTCCGCTTGATCGTTGACTCCACGCAAGAGAACTGTCTGGTTTCCCAATACAATTCCGCTATCAACCAGCCGGGCACAGGCTTCCGTTGCTTGAGGTGTCAATTCACGGGGGTGGTTAAAGTGGGTATTCAGATAAAGTGGTTGGAATTTTTTCAATAGAGTACATAAGCGGTCGGTAATTCGCTCTGGAAGAGTGGCTGGAACCCGCGTACCAATACGGATGATTTCAACATGGGGGATAGCATGAACCCGGGCCAGCAAATCCTCGAGAACTGAATCGGGCAGGATCAGAGGATCCCCACCGGAAAAAATCACCTCACGAATCTGTGGGTTTTCCCCAATATACTCAATCCCCTCACGCAATTCACGAAAACTTGGGGCCAGTTCAGGGCAACCAACCTTCCGTTTGCGGGTACAAAAGCGGCAATAACTGGCACAGCTTCCGGAAACATAAAAAATAACCCGATCGGGATAACGATGGATAATGGCAGGAACCGGAGCAAAGTCCTCCTCCCCCAGAGGATCAACCAATCCATCATCAGAAAGCTCGTGAAGATCAGGAACCGATTGCTTCCAGATCGGATCACCAACCTGTTCCATCAATCCCAGATAGTAAGGGGTGATCCGCAGCGGATATTTTGCCTCAACCGCGGTTAACGGTCGCGGATCAAAATCAAAATAATCGGCCAGCTGCTCCACTGAAGTCACCGCATCCTGCAGCGATTGCTGCCATTGCTCCTGAGCCATCAGTCAACCTCCAACGAGCCCGGACTATTCATCTGGAGACTCTTCCAACGATGGGGCAAGAGTACTGACCGTTTCCCGTAAATGCTGGTTTTCTTTGCTCAAACGATCAATCCGGTGATTACAATCAGTGAGAACTTCATTAAGTTCATCCAGCAGCTGAGTTTGGTGACTGAAGCGGATTTCCAGTTCCATGACTCGCTCTTGCAGTTCTTTAAGCATGGCTGATCTCCTTTGCCTAAGTTATAACGTGCAGAGTCAATAGATGCCAATACCATTTTGAAATAAACACCCCCGCCCCCGACAGCAAGCAGTAAAATCCGACCGAAAGAGAGAAAGCATACGACCCCAATACCAAGTTGCCCTGTTTAGATAGGTAATCTATATGAATTATAGTGGTGTTTACAAACAGGATTCCAGCAGGTAAAATTGTAAAGATATAAGCTTGAGAGACCCTGACCGGACGTACAGGTTCATGGTTGTCCGGTGCAACTCTGACTGGCAAATAAAAAAATCTGCTATGGCGAACTTACTCTCACTCCCTCGAAAGTCTGTCTCTCCCCTATTAGTGGCATGCTCTGCCCGCTACCAGTCTGACACGGCTGTTGCTCAATACTGTGATGCTCACTACGGTCCGGACAAGTTCGGTGTTGCTAATTTTTCTAAACGGATCGCCCAACTCTGTATCATGGCACAAGAGGGTCGTCCGCAACGCCGCGCCCTCGATCTTGGCTGCTCTGTCGGTCGAACCACCTTTGAGCTGGCAACCCGTTTTGATCAGGCCACCGGAATTGATTACTCCGACCGTTTTATTGAGATTGCCCGACACCTGAAGATACATGGAAAGATCGCCTACCGTTTGCGTGAAGATGGAGAGCTATTTTCCAATCATCAAGTGACCCTCGCTGACTTCGACCTTGATATGATCACATCCCGGGTCACTTTTTCTCAGGGTGATGTCAGGTGTCTTGCCGCTGGAAGCGGTGATTACGATCTGGTTTTAGCTGCAAACCTTATTGATCGACTTCCCGATCCAGGTCAGTTCCTCTCCGAAATTCATCACCGGCTGGTAATTGATGGCCTGCTGGTGATCGCCTCCCCCTATGACTGGATAGAGCGCTTCACCCCCAGAAAAAGATGGTTGTGCCACCACCTCTACTGTGCCGGGATACCCAGGACTTCCCTCGAAGGATTAAGCAAAAAACTTACTAAACATTTTACCCCCGTGGCCCAGCCGCAGGAGATGGAATTTGTGATCCGTGACACCGCCCGCACTTTCCGCCACAATATTTCTCAAGTCACCCTATGGCGTCGCATCTGCTAACTCAGAAAACCACCCTCCCGGTTCAACAGCAAAAACAAAACTTATTGTATTTTAAGGATAAGAAATCTGGGGGTAGAAATAACCTCTATTTACGTGGTATTCCCTATACCCAAGGTGACTTGAAGTAATTTTTTCTATTTGGGAAGAGTTGAAATGCAAAAACATACCGGAATCAAACGTATTGCCATGGCAGGAGTCTATTCCTTTCAGGGATTTAAGGCTGCGTTTCAGAATGAATCGGCTTTTCGTCAGGAACTATTTTTATCGATCATTCTCATCCCGCTGGCCTTTTGGTTGAACGTCGAACCTTTACAGCGGGTATTGATGGTTGCAGTTCTCTTTTTTGTGCTGATTGTTGAATTACTCAACTCAGCGATTGAAGCTGTTGTTGATCGCATCGGTCCAGAGCAACATGAGCTGTCCGGTCGAGCTAAAGATTTAGGGTCTGCGGCAGTACTGGGAAGTCTTTTCTTAACCGCCTATATCTGGGGAGAAGCGCTGTGGTCACTGTGGTTGAGATAAATATAGCCAGTCAGAGCACCTTTTCCCCTAACCACACAATAAAGCAGTTGCCACCGTCATGGTTGGTTTTTATTTTGACATAACCCCCATAAAGATTGGCAATATGTTTGACAATAGAGAGACCCAGACCCGTTCCTGAATGCTGTTTATTCCGTGACTGAGAGCAGGTATAAAAACGTTCAAAAATTCTCTCCCGAGCAGATTCAGCAATAATTGGACCTTGATCATCGACACAAATCATCACCCCACCATCACACCGGAGCAACCGAGCTGAAACAAACTCACCTTCTGAGTACTTCAGTGCATTATCAATCAAGTTGGTTAAAACACTTTGGAGGTGTTCCGGGAGGATATGGACCCCGACAGCATCGGCCCCTAACTGCAGAGACTTTGACCCGGTATCAAGATAATAAGCTCTGAGGCTGGCCACAACATCGGGAAGTGCCGTTGTTTCTTCCACCAGGAAACTTCCTCCCACGGACTCAAGTTTGTGCAATTCAATAATATCGTTAATCAAATTATTCAGACGAATCGAGGAAGTATAGATATGGTCGAGAAAGCGGGTGCGAGTTTTCTCATCCAAATCGGGGTTGTCACACAATGTTTCGGCATAACCTAAAATCATCGACAATGGTGTTTTTAACTCATGGGAAATATTTCCCGTCAGCTCTTCCTTGAATGACTCATACTCGACTTGCTGAGTAATATTACGAATCAAAATTAATTTTTGACCATCAAGAAATTTCAAACTGACATCAAAAACATTCTGCTCCAGCGAAACACGGGAAACCTCAGCAGACGTTTTCAGAATCCCACTGAAAAAACTAATCAAACTGATGTCGCTCGTTGCATGGTAGAGATTGTTTCCGGAGTTAAAATCAACTCCAAACTCATGTTTAAGCCACGGGTTGGCATGCAGAATTACGTCTTCATCATCAAGCAGTAAAACCCCCTGATCCATGGAGCTCATGATATGGCTTAGCTTCTCTTGATCTCGAGCTAATTCAAGATTTTTCTTCTGCATCCCCGAATAAATCCGGTAAATCAACCCGGCAATTTTTGCCATAGAGGGGTCTCTGAACCGAGAGAAATGAATATGCTCTTTGCCGGATTCAATCGAATCGGCAATATAATCCAGCTTTTGTACCGGCAAGGAAACCCGCCGGGCAAGATACAGTGACAGCAACAGAATAACCCCGCCCAAACAGAGAAATGCCCACACCACCTGCTCAGTAAATTTTTCCTGCAAAGAATCAAGATAGGTTGCTGGATAAGCAAGGCGCAGCACCCGGTTTTCTGAAAGTTTCCGGGCAAAATAGACCATTTGTACCTTGGTCGTATCACTGAATCGGGTAGAAAAACCATCCCCGGAATAAATAGCCGCTTTAATCTCAGGGCGCCCTTTATGATTTTCCATCTGCGGAATTTGTGCATAGGGAACCAGCGAGTCAAGCACAACCTGCCCGTTTCGATCAACAACCGTGACCCGCAGTGATGTTTGGCGTGTCATTGCCGCAAAACGGGAATAGTTTTCTGCGGAAGCATCAACCAGCTCAGCACTCTGTAACGCTAAAATAACCCATTTATTTTTCATCTCCTGCAATAATTCGTGCCGGGCATTTGTCAACATCATGTTGTGGGTAAAATAAAAGGTAAAAATCAGAGCGATAAAGATAGGGACAAACAACACTAAAAAAACTTTAACGAAAGAACGCATGATTTATTCCACCTTGTATCCAATTTTCGGGACGGATTTAATCACCGATCCAACTACCCCAAGTTTCTTTCTTAAAGTCGAAATATGGGAATCAACCGTGCGGGTAAAAACCTCCGTGTCGTAACCCCAGATTGTTGTCAGGAGCTGATTCCGAGTAAAAACCCGGCGGGGATGTTTGATCAATAAGAGGAGCAGTTCAAATTCCTTGTTGGTAAGGATAATTTCCTGATCAGCAAAATAAACCTGATGTTTCACTTCATCAACAGTCAAATCCGCATAGGTAATAACCTCAGACAGTTGGTCCTGCCGTGATCGTTTCAATACCACCTTAATCCGAGCCAGCAGAACTTTCATACTGAAAGGCTTTGTCAGATAGTCATCTGCACCGGCTTCGAGCATCTGCACAATATCTCCCTCACTGTTTTTTGCCGAAACCACAATGATGGGAATCCCGGAGTATTTAGAATTGGAGCGGACCAGTCTGAGAAATTGATCGCCCTTAAGACCCGGAAGCATGATATCAAGCAGAATAAGATCGGGAAGATATTCTTCCAGTCTCATCAGGGCATCATTGGCATTATCCGTCACAATAATGGTGTGACCGGCATTCTGAACATTGAAACTTACCAGTTCCTGGAGGGGAGTTTCATCTTCAACCAACAGAATTCTAGCCATGCTCTGCTCCATCATGAGTTTTTTCGCCTAGAGACTCGACCAGACGATGTTTAATAACCTTTCCCGTGACCATAAAATAGATCATTTCAGCAATATTGGTAGCATAATCGGCAATTCTCTCAATACTCCGAGTGATAAACATCAGGGAAACAATATTCCGGGTATTACTCAAATCATGATTCATCGTGCCAAGCAGTTCATGCGTAATTGTTTTATCAAATTCATCAACAACATCGTCTCGACCAATAATTTCAAGAGCTAACTCAATATTTCGGCTGAAATAAGCGGTGATGACGTCCTGAATCATTGCAATAGCGGCATCCGCCATTCTGGGTAAATCAATATAAGGTTTAACCGGAGCGGACTGATTCAACTTTTTGACCTCCTTCGCAATGCTGGTGCAATGATCCCCGACCCGCTCCAGATCAACAACAATCCGTAAGGCGGTCACCACAAAGCGCAGATCAATTGCTTTCGGCTCGTAAAGTGCCAGCATTTTCAAACAATGCTCATCAATCCGGGTATCCAATGCATCAACTTCATCATCCCGGGCAATAACCTGATCGGCCAAAGCAGAATCACGTGTCACCAGAGCCTCTGCAGCATCTTTGAGCATCGAAGTTGTCACCTGACACATACTGGCCAGCATGGTTTTTAACTGAATATATTCCTGTTCCACTTTTTTCATCGGTTATCCTATCCAAAACGTCCGGTAATGTACTCTTCCGTCAGCTTCTGTTTCGGGTTGGTGAAAATGGTATTGGTATCATCTATCTCGATCAACTCCCCCATATACATGAAGGCGGTTCGATCCGAAATCCGGGCCGCCTGCTGCATATTGTGAGTCACAATAATCAATGAGATTTCCTGCCTTAATTTGACCATAAGTTCTTCAATTTTACTGGTTGAAATTGGATCAAGAGCACTGGTTGGCTCGTCAAACAACAAAACATCCGGATCTGCAGCCAAAGCCCGAGCAATAACCAGGCGCTGCTGCTGCCCGCCGGACAAACTGTTGGCTGATTGCTTCAAGCGATCTTTTGCCTCATCCCAAAGAGCCGCCTGGCGTAAGGCCTGCTCAACCCGATCTGCAAGTTCCGCGCGATTTTTAATCCCCTTCAACCGTAATCCATAGGCGACATTATCAAAAATACTCATCGGAAAAGGGGTGGGCTTTTGAAAAACCATCCCGATTCGACTACGTAGTTCAGTAATATCTTTACGTTTTAAAAGGTTACTGCCGTCAAAAAGGATCTCACCTTCGTAGCGATGACCAGGATACAAATCGTGCATCCGATTGAAACAGCGTAAGAAAGTAGTTTTTCCGCAACCAGATGGCCCAATAAGGGCCGTCACCTGATTACGTCTTATCTCCAGTGACATATTGTTAACCGCACGAATATCACCTTGATAATAAAAGTTCAGATTTTTGATCGTCATGATCGTATCAGACATGCATAACTCCAGATTAATTTTTATATTTCCAGCGGATCATCAGCCGTCCTAAAATTGTCAGGGTTAAAATAAACAGGGTGATAGAGAAAGATGCCGCCCAGGCCATTTCATGCCAATCATCATAAGGACCCATTGCATACTGATAAATTGTGACAGTCAGCGATGGCATCGGCTCATTCATATTGGTGGTAAAAAACATATTATTAAAAGAGGTGAACAATAAAGGGGCTGTCTCTCCAGCAATTCTGGCAATCGCCAGCAGAATCCCGGTAAAAATCCCGGTGGCCGCCCCGCGGTAAACAACCTGCAGAATGACTTTATAATAGGGGGCACCCAAGGCAAAAGCGGCCTCACGAATCTCCCAGGGAACCAGCGAGATCATATCCTCAGTGGTCCTCAATACCACCGGGATCATAATGATTGCCAGAGCCACAGAGCCGGCAAATCCGCTGAAGTGTCCAATCGGCTTAACAAAAATTGCGTAGACAAAAGTTCCGATAACAATTGACGGCACGCTGATCATAATGTCTGAAATCGTACTGATTAAACGGCCGATTCTTTGGTAGCGTCCATACTCTGCCAGATAGGTTCCGCCCAGAATCCCAAGAGGAATTCCGATCAACAGGGCAAAAAAAGTAATCAGTAATTGACCGACAAAAGCATGCTTTAAGCCACCCCCATCCATTCCCGGAGGGGCTGCAGTTTTACAAAACAATGATGGGTTGATATAAGCGATTCCATGACGCAGGACATCGGACAAAATAAAAATCAGCCAGAACAACCCAATTGCGGCGGCAAAGCAAGCCAGACACAAGGCCCCACTATTGATTAGCTTCCGTTTTGCTATTTCAGTCATCAGCACCAGACCTTCCCTTTACGGGTTAAAAATGTCTTTGCAATCGCCAAGACCAAAAAATTCATCGTCAGGAGAATCAACGCCAGATAAAACAATGAGGAAAGATAAAGGTCGCTATCGGCTTCGGTAAATTCATTTGCCAAAGTTACCGTGATCGTTGCCGAAGCAGAGAACAGTGAGGTCGCGATCGCATGTTTATTCCCCAGAACAAAAGCCACGGCCATCGTTTCCCCCAGGGCCCGCCCCATAGCGATAATCACACTGCCAAAAATTCCGGTTTTGGAATATGGGATCACGACATCTTTGATCACTTCCCAACGTGTCGCCCCAATTCCATAAGCTGATTCCTTAAGCTGAACCGGCGTTAAAGCAAAGGTGTCACGCACAATACTCGCAATAAAAGGGATGATCATAATACTGAGAATTATACTGGTCGTCAGAATGTCGATTCCCAGTGGAAGGCCGGAAAATAATTTTCCGATCACTGGAATGGGAGAGAAAATCTGCTGAAGAAACGGCTCAACATATTCACCCATCAGCGGGGCAAAGGTGAACAAACCCCACATTCCGTAAATAATACTGGGAATCGCCGCCAATAACTCAATCGCCGTTCCAAAAACCGGTTTTAAAAATTTCGGGCACAGCTCGGTAATAAAAATAGCAATCCCCAGAGCAATGGGAATTGCCATGATCAGAGCAAGAAAGGTCGTCACCAGGGTGCCATAAAGAGTGGTTGCTGCACCAAAGATCTCTCTGACCGGATCCCAAGCGGTACTACTGACAAAACGATAAAAACCAAATGTCTCAATTGCAGGAAGTGATTCGCGAAAAAGAGAAATAAAAATACTGCCAATAACAGCCAAAACCAGAAATGCTGCAGAAAAAGTGAGTCCATAGAAAAATTTATCGAGAGTCTGTTCTCGCTTGATAATACCTGCCATAACCAATCCATTTCGTTGTTGACACATTCAACCGATAGATAGCAATTCATTGTCGGGAAATTATCGAAATAATGTTAAATCATTGTTAAATCATTGACGGGAACAAGACACGGATAACCATCAAATATTGACGATGGAGAGTTTCAAGAATTTTTTACTGTGGAAGAATTAAAAGAGCCCAGGATAACAAGAAACTATCCTGGGCTGAGATATGACGATATTTGGTTTATAAACCGTTGGCTCTCCAGTAGCTGCGAATATCATCTTTCAAATTTTGTGGCAATGGCACATAAACCAGTTTGGTTGCCATTTCATCCCCGTGAATAAAAGACCAGTCATAAAAAGCAACCGTTTTTTTATTGGATGCTGTTTTCTCTTTGGCCAGGAGAATGAAAGAAGCACCGGCAATCGGCCAGGAGTTCTCACCGGGAGCATTGATCAGCCACAAATAATAACCTTTGCTCTGATCCCATTGTGCAGCTGCCGCTGCAGACTTGAAACTTTCAAAAGACGCGGTGACATATTTCTGCTCACGATTTTGCAAAGTTACATCCGCCAGTTTATTCCGCTTGGCATAAGCAAACTCAACATAACCGATAGAATTTTTTACCCGTTTGACATAATTCGTGACCCCTTCGTTCCCTTTGCCACCAATTCCGACCGGCCAATTAATTGATTTTCCAGCACCGGGAGCCTTTTCCCAATCGGAATTTACCTGAGCAAGATAGCTGGTAAAAATTGCAGTGGTTCCGGAACCATCAGAACGGTGAATAACCGTTATTTTATCTGCAGGTAGCTTCAGATCGGAATTCAGATCAACAATCTCTGGATCATTCCAAGTGGTAATTTCCCCCAGAAAAATACGGGCAAGAACACCACCAGTCAGTTTAAGCTGAGTTGCTTTAATCCCTTTAATGTGGATAATTGGGACAACCCCACCGATAATTGCGGGGAATTGCAGTAATTTTTTCTCGATCAGAACCTCAGGTTTCAACGGAGCATCAGAAGCACCGAAATCAACAGTGCGGTTCGAGATCTGTCGAACCCCGCCACCAGAACCGATAGATTGATAGTTCACTTGAATCCCGGTATCTTTGTGATACTGGAATGCCCAACTGGAATAAACCGGATAAGGGAACGACGCACCCGCACCATTGAGAGTCGATCCAGCAAAAGCACTTCCACAAATCAATAAAATCGAGCACAAAACCAGCAATATTTTTTTCATCATCTTCCTCCTTAGGGAAATTAGTTGCGCAGAGCATAAAGGAGGGATGTTTCAGTTTTATGACGTTCCTGTTAAAAAGATGTGAAATTGTAACCATCCCGACATCTTGCAAAACAATCACAAATAAGGCACTCTCTTCTGCAACTGACAATCCATTAACCACCAGCACTGGAGCATAAAATGCAACATTTTGCCCTGACTATTATCGGACGCGACCGACCCGGGATCGTTTCTCAGGTGACGAAAATTCTTTTTCAAGGTGGTTTTAATATTGCTGATTCCAGTTGCTCAATTCTTGGCGGGCAATTTTCGATGATTCTGATTATTTCCAACCCGGAAATTTCAACTAAAGAACAATTCAGTGATACCTTCGGCCCGTTGGAAGAACAGAATCTTTCGGTCTATATCCGTACGCTGAAACCCGGAGGAGAGACACGCTCTAAGCTGAATGGCGAGCTCTGCATGATTTCAGTTTATGGTGCCGACAAGCCGGGAATCGTTTTTCAGGTCGCCAAAGAACTCGGGGATCGCAATATCAACATTACCGACCTGAACACCAAACTCATTGGCGATAAACAAAAACCCGTTTATGTGATGATGCTGGAAGCAATGTTACCCGAAGATTCAGAAATTGAAGATCTTGAAAACTGGATGAAACAGTTAAAACAGCAACTGCAGGTCGATATATCAGTTCGTTCGCTGGCAACAATGGAGCTGTAATTCGATGGCAGTTAAAGAGGTCCTTATTTACCCCGATACACGTTTGAAAGAGATCTGTGCACCGATTGATAATTTTACTGGATCAGCCCCACAGATCCTGCGGGATTTGGTTGATACCATGGTTGATGCCGGGCATTCAGTAGGAATTGCCGCCCCGCAGATTGGGGATCTGTATCGCGTTGCAGTTGTCGATGTTTCAGGCAGTAAACTGGGGAAAAAGCAGAAAAATCATGGCTTGTTACAAATGGTCAATCCTGAAATTATCGAAACAGAGGGATCACAAATTGTTCGGGAAGGGTGCATGTCGGTTCCCGATTATACCGGAAATGTTACCCGTTCCGAATCGATTGTTGTCCAGTTTCTTGACCAGAAGCAACAACTCCAGGTGATTCGTTGCGACGGATTTGAAGCCATCGCCATCCAGCATGAACTGGATCACCTTGATGGTTTTCTATTTCTGGATCGGGTTTCAAGTCTAAAAACTGATCTTTTCAGGAGAAAACAGAAGTAGCTTAACCCCTTGACTTACAAAGAAAAATCGGCTTTAAGTCCCCGTTCAAATACAGCAATAAATTTATCAGCATCCTGCTGATTAAATGCCAGGGGGGGCTTAATTTTCAATACATTGTAGAATGGCCCCTCGGTACTCAACAAAATCTTATGTTGTTTAAAATATTCAATCAATCTGGCGGCTGTTGCTGTTGCCGGTTTTTTGCTGACTCGATCATCAACCAGTTCAACTCCGATGAACAACCCCAGGCCACGGACATCCCCGATCAACGGGAATTGTTGTTGTAACTCCTGGAGTTTTTGCCGGAAATAGCTGCCTGTTTCAAGGGCATTTTCCTGAAGCCTGTCCTCTTTTATCGTGTTGAGAACCGCCATCCCGATGGCACATGACACCGGATTCCCCCCGAAGGTATTAAAATATTCCATCCCGGTCACAAACGCATCGGCGATCCTCTGACTGGTGATAACCGCAGCCATGGGATGACCATTCCCAATCGGTTTTCCCAGTGTGACAATATCAGGGACAATATTTTGAGTTTCAAACGCCCACATATGGGTTCCAACCCGCCCAAAGCCAACTTGAACCTCATCAGCAATACAGACCCCACCGGCAGCGCGCACCTGGGCATAAACATTTTCCAGATAGCCATCAGGCATAATGATCTGCCCGGCAACCCCCTGTAGAGATTCACAGATAAAAGCTCCGGGAGTTTTTCCTGCTGCAGCTAATTCCGCCAGAACCTGCGTCACACTTTCGGCATACGCGGCGGCAGTTTCCCGGCTGTAACCTGAAAATTCTCCCCGGTAAGGGTCTGGCAGGGCAACTTTATGAACATGGGAAGCCGCCCCTTCCCCGCCGGGGCCATCAAATTTGTAGGGACTCGCTTCGATACAGGCGTTGGTGTTGCCATGGTAGGCACCATCAACAACCAACAAC
>Ga0256827_10002110_pt1 | contig 12833 bp, 13 predicted proteins | sample CV84metaG_FD_185977 | JGI IMG/M metagenome (GOLD analysis project Ga0256827, IMG submission 185977) | Hydrothermal vent microbial communities from East Pacific Rise, Pacific Ocean - CV84 | ecosystem: Environmental > Aquatic > Marine > Hydrothermal vents | place: Pacific Ocean: East Pacific Rise... | reverse complement strand
AGGTTCTATTCATGAGGAACTTAATAATTTTATTACAAATTTACTGAAGAATGAAAAAAGATTTCAGAATGTCCAACCTGAAAAATATATTTTTTCAAATATACAAAAGTATCACAATGGAATAAGGAAACGAAAAAAACCTGATATACAAGCTGACTTTGCAGGTACAAAAATTGCTTTTGAAATTCAACTTAGCTATCAACTTCATATTGATTTTTTTAGTAGAGAAGAATTCTATAAAGAAGATGGAATATTTTTAATGTGGTTCTTCTATAATTTAAATAAAGAAGATTTTAAAGAATCGGATAAAATGATTTTCTGGAATAGTAATGAAAATGCATATGTAATCACAGAAGAAACAAAGAAGCTATCACGCAAAGTTAATATGCTTCATTTTAATTGTTACTATAATCAAATTGAGTGTGAGGATAGTGGAGATTTCATATCTACTAGTCATGAAAAAATTATTACATTTAATGATTTAACTTATTGTCATGTTAGAAAAGAAATTTATTATAAAGATCCTCAAATTGATAAAATAAAATCTAAAATATTAATTTTTAGTGAAGAGAATGATATTATTTCTAGTGATAGTATTTGTGAAGATATTATCAATTTAATAGGAAAATGTCCAAAATATAATAATAAACTTATAAAAATATTACAAGTGATTTTCTCATTAAAATTAAATAAAATAATTGGTTATAAGTTTTCTAATTTTATAGCTTTACTGAACAATTATTTCTATTATTATAAGGGTTTTGAAATGATAATTTTTAGAGCAATTAAAATATATAATAGAGCCAATACAATTAAGGAAAATGAAAAATATGCTTCTCTTGAAAAAAAAATTATAAAATTTAAAAAAGAAAAAGGTGAACAAAACAATGAATATAATGAAGTAATTTATTTGATTTTTCCTGAATTATATCCTACATCCACTTCTTAGTCCGACTCGTAGCCTTCGCCTCCAAAGGATCATCAGGCCAATAATGCCTTTTATACTTCCCTCTTAAATCCTTCTTCACATCCGTATACGTATTTGCCCAGAAGCTTTGTAAGTCTTGTGTTATTTGCATGGGTTTATGGGCTGGGGAGAGTAGGTGTAGCATGAGTTTTACTTTGCCACTCATGACAGATGGTGTTTCAGTAGTGCCAAACATCTCTTGGAGGCGTACTGCTAAGATGGGTTGGGTAGGGTTGGAGTAGTCTATGGCTATGTTTGAGCCACTTGCTACTTTTAGTTTGGCAGGGGCTAAGGTTTCTAGCTTCTGAGTTTGTTCGTAGCTTAGTTGTCCTAGAAGAATGTTCTGTAGATCTAGATTTTGTATAGCTTTTAGGGTGCTTATGTTTGTGAGGTAGGGTGCTAACCATGTTTCTAGATTTTCTTCTAAGTAAGCATCTGAAAAGTTAGGGAAGCTTACCTCATGGTAGTGTAAAAAGTTCACCCGTTCTCTAAGTCTTGTAGCCTCTTTACTCCATCGTAGTACCTCTAATCCCATCGCTTCTATTTCATCTAAAAGGACTTCTGTTATTTCAGGGTTATCCGTACTTTTGAGTTGCATCTCTTTGAGGGTGAGTTTGCCTAATATCTCTACTTTACGTACTTCTACACGCTCTTGCTCTTCATTCCATGTGACTCTCTCTATGGTTGTAGTCTCTAAATGCTCTTCTATATGCCCAAGACTAAGGCTTAAGGCTTTGTAGATGGTAGCGTTGGTACTCTTGGCATCTAAGTCGCTTATGACGAGGTAGAAGCTGTTGAAGAGGGTATCATCACTGTGCAGATGAGCACCTTTTCCGTTAGAGAGTAAGTAGGTACTTCCTTTGGCATGACGTAGCTGTGCCACACGGTCTGGGTAGGCGAAAGCTAATAATACACCTAATAGTTCTGTGTTTATATTTTTATTTTGATGATTTTGGTCGGCTGAAGCCAACCCTACCTTTTTTACCGATTTTAATAGATGTTGGCATTGTTTGATATTTACAAATCTACTATTTACATTTCTCTTTTGTGCTACATCATGGAGTATCTGTACGCGTTCACGTAAGTCTGCGTTGGCATAACTGTTGGTGAGTATCTCTTTTTCGGTGATGAGTACAGCCAAGAGTGAAGCCTCGTAAGAGAGGTTTAGCACTTTGGCCTTTAGCATCATGTGTGCCAGACGAGGGTGTAGACCGTAGCTACTCATGGCTTCCCCATGTGGAGTGATATGTCCCTCTTTGTCTAAGGCTCCTAGTTCTGTAAGTAGGGTTTTGGCATGGTGTACAGCGGTGATGGGTGGCATATCCAGCCATGAGAGGCTACGTACATCATCACATCCCCAAAGGGCTAGTTCTAGTACAAGCTGGCAGAGGTCTGCAGAGAGTATCTCAGGGCTATCGTGTTTTAGGAGTATTTTAGACTTATGCCAGAGGTGGTAGGCTTTACCAGCACTCAACCGTCCTGCACGTCCTGCTCTTTGGGTAGCCGAGTCTTGTGATATGAACTGAGACTCTAGTTTATTCATGCCAGAAAATGGGTTAAACACAGAGACATTTTGAATCCCCGAGTCTATGACTATCTTGATACCCTCTATGGTGAGAGAGGTCTGAGCGATGTTGGTACTAAGGACAACTTTTCTTGTTCCTTGAGGCGGTGCTTTTATGGCTCTGTCTTGTGCCTCTTTGCTTAGGTTTCCATAAAGGGTAGAGACATAGACATCTTTGAGTTTGGCTTCAAGCAGTAGCTTCTCCACACCTTTTATCTGGCGTACACCTGCGAGGAAGACTAAGATGTTTCCTTCCTCTTGTTCTAGGCATTTGAGTATGAGCCTTGCTACATAAGAGGGTAACTCTTTAGGTTTGGGCTGTGGGGTAGTGGCATCTAAGTACATACGCTCCACAGGGTAAGCACGTCCTTCACTTTGGACTATGGGAGCGTTATCTAGTAAACCTGATATGGCAGTAGTATTGAGTGTAGCAGACATGATGAGTATCTTCAAGTCCTCACGCAGTACAGACTGTGACTCTAGTGTTAAAGCCAAAGAGAGGTCAGCATGGAGTGAACGCTCATGAAACTCATCGAAGATTACAAGTGCCACATCTTCCAAGCTAGGATCATGTTGTAGCTTACGAGTAAGAATACCCTCTGTAACTATGAGAATCTTCGTCTTTTTACTCTGCACAGAGTCCATCTTCACTTGGTAGCCTATACGTTCGCCTACCTTTTCACCTAATATCTCAGCCATACGCGCAGCAGAACTTCGTACAGCCAAACGACGAGGCTCAAGCATGAGTATCTTCTTGCCTTCTAGCCATGGCTCATCAAGTAGAGCAAGAGGAAGTGCTGTGGTTTTTCCTGCACCCGGAGGTGCTTGGAGTACGAGACGGTTATGTGTTAAGAGTTTCTCTTTGACTTTTGGTATGACATGGGTGATAGGTAGGGTATTCATGGAGAGATTATACTATGTATATGCTTTTTATAATACACCTTATAATCTCTATTAATACTTGTTCTGTATAATGAAATAATATAAAAATAGAGATGAAAAGAGAGTGAAATGAAACAATACGCACCATGGGAAAAGACCTTTAAACAGATAGCTACTCCTTTTGAGCATTTTTTACATGCACAGACTACGACAGGGTTAGTACTTATGGGTATGACGGTAGTGGCTTTGGTATTGGCTAATTCACCATTAGCAGAGGCTTATACACACTTTTTTCATATAAATATAGAGTTCAACGTAGGCTCATGGAGACTCTCTAACACCATGCATCACTGGATAAACGATGGGTTGATGGCTATCTTTTTTTTTCTGATAGGACTAGAGATAAAAAGAGAAATCCTTGTGGGAGAGCTTTCTAACATTAAAGTAGCTATCTTGCCTATACTTGCTGCCATTGGGGGTATGGTGTTTCCAGCACTAATCTATCTGGCTATTAACAGTGGTACGATTGGAGAGAATGGCTGGGGTATTCCTATGGCTACAGACATTGCTTTTGCCATCTCGGCTTTGGTACTGTTAGGTAAGCGTGTGCCTCCTGCTTTAGTCACATTTTTAGTGGCACTGGCTATTGTTGATGACTTAGGTGCTGTGCTGGTGATAGCGTTATTTTATACAGAACAGATACATATGTTCCCACTCATTCTAGCAGGTGTGGCATTTCTTATACTTATACTCTTTAATCGTTTGGGTATTCATATGATTTTACCATACTTTATAGTAGGGCTTTTTATGTGGTTTTTCATGCTGGAGTCTGGCGTACATGCTACCATAGCAGGAGTCATAGCTGCCATGGCGATACCATCTAAACCCAAAAAAACACGTACAGACTTTAGCAAAGAGTCTAAAAAACTATTAGAAGAGTACGAGAGTTATCCCTTGGATGACGATGGAGATATGAGTGAAAAACAAAAAGCAGTCTTACTCAAGCTTCAAGACAATATAGACAAAATAGGTACCCCTGCATCTAGACTAGAGCATGACCTGCATCTACCTGTGTCACTTATAGTTATACCTTTGTTTGCACTGGCAAATGCAGGGATATCCATAGACTTTTCTACTTTAGGAGAAACCATTATGACCCCTGTATCTATGGGGATTATAGTAGGACTCATAGCTGGTAAGGTACTAGGTATCTTTGGTGTGGCATGGCTAGCGATTAAACTAGGTGTTGCCACACTACCAAAAGACAGCACTATGAACCAAATCTTTGGTGTGGCATTTTTAGGCGGTATTGGGTTTACTATGTCTATCTTTGTGGCAGATTTGGCATTTATCAACACGCCTGAACTTATCTTCCAAGCCAAAGTAGGTATTTTGGCGGCATCATTGTTTGCTGGGTTGTTTGGCTTTATCTGGCTTAGATTTGTAGCCAAACAGCAGGCTATGGATTTGTAACCAAGAAGAGACTATAATCTAATAAGGAGAAACCTTATGAAAGCATACTTAGAAGCCACAGATATTGTAGACTACCATGATGAGCATATACAAGCTCTAGCCAAAGAACTCTCTATAGGTTGTAGTGATGACGAAGCACTAGCTAAAAAGTGTTATGAATGGGTACGAGATAACATACATCACTCAGGTGACTACAAAGATGATATCACTACGGTTACAGCTTCTGAAGTACTTAAACATGGTACGGGATGGTGCTATGCCAAAGCACATCTACTTGCAGCACTGTTACGAGCCCATGACATACCCACAGGCTTTGCCTATCAGCGACTATCTTGTTCTGAATATAAACCTGACATCTACTGTCTACATGGCCTCAACTGGATATACCTTAAAGAATATGGCTGGTATAGAGTAGATGTCCGTGGGAATAAAGAGGGTGTCGATGCACAGTTTACACCACCTCATGAACAGTTGGCTTTTACTTTGGGTGAAAATGAATTTGACTTGAATGAGAATTTGGCAGAGCCGTTAGATATAATCATAGAGACATTAAAAAAATATAAGAGTTATGAAGAGATGATAAATCATTTTCCAGATATAAAAGGAACATAAGATGCCAAGCAGGACATATATAGAAGATATTTTAAGTACATTAGAAGAGATGAGCCCTGGTCAAGGAGAGTTTTATCAAGCTGTAGAAGAAGTACTTTTATCTCTTTTACCTTTGTTAGAGAGCGACAGTCGTTACCAAGAGCAGAATATACTAGAACGTATCATCATTCCTGAAAGGAGTATCATCTTTCGCGTAGTATGGTTAGATGATAGTGGAAAAGTACAAACCAACTTTGGGTACAGAGTACAGTTCAACTCTGCCATAGGACCATACAAAGGTGGACTACGTTTTCACCCTAGTGTCAATCTAGGTATTATGAAGTTTTTAGGATTTGAACAGATATTTAAAAATGCACTTACGGGGCTACTCATAGGTGGGGGTAAAGGTGGTGCTAATTTTGACCCTAAAGGCAAAAGTGACAATGAAATTATGAAATTTTGCCAAGCCTTTATGATAGAACTCTATAAACATATAGGAAAACATAAAGATATCCCAGCAGGTGATATTGGTGTGGGTGCCAGAGAGATAGGATATCTATTCGGACAGTACAAAAAAATTACAGGTGAGTTTGATGGAATTTTAACAGGAAAAGGGCTCAATTGGGGAGGCTCCAAAGCACGTAAAGAAGCTACTGGGTATGGGTCTGTCTACTTTGCAGAGAACTTTTTAAACAAGTATGACAAGAGTCTAGAGGGCAAAAAGTGTGCGGTCTCTGGCTCTGGTAATGTTGCCATCTACACCATAGAAAAGCTTTATGACTTAGGGGCAATTCCTATTAGCTGTTCTGACAGTAAGGGTACTATTTATCATAAAGATGGCATAGACTTATCTTCACTCAAAGCCGTCAAAGAAATACACCATGGTTCACTTGAAGAGTATGCCTCTTTGACTAGTGTATGTGAGTATATACCTGTCAACAAATACCCTAAGAATGGGCATGCAGTATGGCATTTGCCTTGTGATGTGGCTTTTCCCAGTGCAACACAAAACGAACTGACCCTTACCGATATAAAGGCACTCCATAAAAATGGCTGTATATTAGTGAATGAAGGTGCCAATATGCCAACAACGCCTGATGCATTAGAGTACATTAAAGCCAACAAGATACTCTTTTCACCAGGAAAAGCTGCCAATGCGGGTGGTGTTGCCACTTCACAACTAGAGATGAGCCAAAATGCCAGTATGTCACAGTGGAGTTTTGAAGAGGTGGATATTCAGTTGCGTAGTATTATGAATGGCATATTTAAAACAGCTTATGAGACTTCTATAGAGTTTGACTGTGAGGGTGACTTAGTCAGTGGAGCAAACATTGCAGGTTTTAGAAAAGTGGCTGACTCTATGATAGAACAAGGAGCTGTGTAGTATGATACACGAAAAAATAAGGAATATTCCATGATCATCTACGGTATAAAGACTTGTTCAACAGTAGGTAAAGCAAGAAAATTTATGAAAGATAATAACATAACGTTTGACTTTGTAGACTATAAAGTAGAGTCTATAGGTGAAGAGAAAATACGAGAGTGGTTAAAACAAGTAGATATTAACCTGCTCTTTAACAACAAAGGTAAAAAGTACAGAGACCTAGGACTTAAAGAACTTAACCTAGATGACGAAGGCAAAATAGTATGGATGGCAAAAGAAAACTACTTGCTCAAAAGGCCTGTCATAGAGTATGACAAGGGAAAAGTGCACGTAGCTTATGATGAAGAGGTATATAAAGAGCTCTTTTTATAGGTTATAAAATGCAAAAAATTTTATTTTTATTTGTTTTATTTGGGCTGACATCATGTACAGAAAAACCCAAAGCCAATATACGCATGGCTAAAAACTTAGTACATCCCATAGCTTGTATGAAACTCAACAGTATCGGCATAGAGAAAGAGTTTCTTAGTACATTAGAGAAACTCTATAGCTTTGATGAGAGCTGTACTATGGTACTAAGTGTCTCCTATAAAAAAGATATAGTGTGCAATAGTAGTTACAACTCTGTAGCCAAAAGTACAGGAAAATTTCCTAAAAGTTTTTTAAAATTAGAGCTTAGAAAAGGGCTAGATGTCATGTATAGTTACTACATTGATTTATTGGATAATGTAGAGAGTACTGATGTTCATGATGGGTTTTCTAGATTGAAAAATGATATACTATAGTAAAGGACTACATAACTATGCAGTATCATATAGATAGTAGAGGTGAGTTTTCAGAGTTATTTAAAGCTATACGTCAGATACTACTCTCTTATCCACAACTCAACGAAGTAAAAAATGCTAAACAAACTTCTTATGCAGATGAATATGGTATGGTTGCTATGATACGTAGTCAAAGTAACAGATTTGTTGTTGCACTAGGAAAAGGTGCAAAACTCCAAGAGAAATACCCTATGTTAGAAGGCTCAGGTAAAATAGTACGCCATCTCTATTACAAAAATATAGATGACTTAGATGAGGCACTACTTCGTAAGATAATAGAAGAGAGTTTTATTCTAGGTATGGAAGCCTATGAAATAAAGTTATTAAAATGTGGTATACGAAGTAATAAGAAAAATGTAAAATAAATTTATCATTTCAAATAACTATCTCTAACACTCTCCATCTCTAAGATAAGTGGCATTTGGATTTGCATTAAGCACGCATGTGTTTGAAAATGTTTCTTCTACTGTTTCACAAGGTTGTGTGATACATTGTATTTTAACGCTAGCACAGACAGGTGCATATTCTTGTGTACATACGATACGTCCATCAATGGTAGGGGTAAAATGTGTTAAGTAATAAGAGATTTCTTCATCAGTCATCTGTTCATCATAATCTATAGATATTACTTTTGGATAACCATAGAGTGGATCATACTCAACAGTAAGTTGATATGCCTTTTCATTGATTGCCTCTTCTATAATATCAAAATATCCATCTATATTTTTTTGTTTAGCATTAGTATTTATAGGGATATTACTAGGAATATATTTGGATTCTATCACTTTTTCATTATCAACTGAAATTTGTATATTCTCTTCATATGGGCAAAAACAAGACTTTTCTACGACAAAAGAGTAATTTTTGGTTTGTGCATCTTTCCAACGTTTTTTATTTTCAGTGAGTATTTTATATGCTGTACTTGTATTATCATTCGTTTTTTTAGATTCCATATCACATGCAGAGAAAAGATAAAGACTTATAAACAATATAATGATTCTTTGCATTACTCTATCCTTAATAAATATATAATCTATATCTTAATGATATCATTTTATGTATAATCTATCATTAGTCATCTACTAATAAAGAAAAATAATACCTTCTCTTAAGTCTTCGTTGAACTTTTTAAATGTATTATATTTGGATAATAATTCATTCTAAACAAAGGTAACCATATGACAGTTAATTTTTCTAGACGAAAAATAATACAGTTTCTTGCAATCATTGCACTTATTCTAATTCTTATTCATATTATAATTTTAGCTATATATTTTGATATTGCTAATCCTGATAAATTTGATTTTGTTCCTATGTTCGATCTTGACATGGAAGATAATCTTCCTACACTATTTTCTACACTACTTATGTTTATAAGTGCTTTTTTATTTTATGGATTAAGTAAAATTTCTATAAAAGAAAAGAAAACTGATAGACCATTTTGGTTGGGATTGAGTTTAATTTTTACTTTTCTTGCCTTTGATGAAAATCTTCAGATACACGAAAGTATAGGAGATTTAACAGAACAATTCATACATACCAGTGGATATCTTTATTATCCTTGGGTTATATCATATAGTATTTTAGTTTTAATTTTAGGTCTATTTTATATACGATTCTTTTGGCGTATGGAAAAAACAATATCACGATATTTTATAACTTCAGCAATCATATTTTTAAGTGGTGCAATTGGATTTGAACTTTTAGGTGCACACGAAGCAAGTGTACATAGTGATGATACACTACTTTATTGTATATATTATACAATAGAAGAGAGTTTAGAAATGTTTGGAGTAATATATCTCATATGGATATTATTAGGGTTAATCTCTAAAAATACCATAAAAATTAATGCTTAATAAAAAAAATCACTTAAATAGATAATTTTATATACTATAACAAAAAGATGTATAAACTCTAATCATAGAGTTTATACGAATCTTTTTTAATCATCACATCTGTTATTATGACTTCCATGATGCTTTTTATGTTTGTAACTCCCATGACTTCCGTGATGTTTTTTACTTCCATGATGTTTTTTATATTTTTTGCTTCCGTGACTTCCATAATGATTATGGTGTCCATAAGTCCCACATATGTTACATAATGACCAAATATTAGGAAGTGCTATTCCCCAACTATGACTAGAAGTATTCTGTCCACATCCAGTATCACATTCAGTATCACATCCATTACCACAATTATTAGTACTTACACTTACTGGTGCACATGAAAACCACGATGAAAGACCGAAACCAAATCCCCATGCTGATGCTTGTGTCGGCACAAATAGTGCGAAAGTTGTACTTGCTAGTAATATCCCTAATTTATTTTTTATTTTCATATTTTCCCTTTTTTATAAATAATATTTATTTAATAATTATCAAATCTACCTAATTGATAATTATCACCACATGTGTATTAACAAATATATTATAACATTCTAAATATAAAACTCCAATTCCAAAAGGAAAACTATGAAATCCATACTCTTTGTTTGTCTAGGAAATATTTGTCGTTCTCCCATAGCAGAGGGCTATGCACGTCAAGTGCTCAAAGAAAAAGGTTTTATAGACATCGTCATAGATTCTGCGGGAACATCGGCTCACCACATAGGTGAGCACCCATGTAAGGACTCCATAAAAGTAGCCAAGGCCCATGGTGTAGACATCTCCCATCAGCACTCACGTCAAGTAAAACAAAGTGACTTTACAAAGTTTGATCTCATCGTGGCACTAGATGAGTCAAATTACCAAGACCTAAAATACATAGGAGCCACCCATATTGTTAAACTAGGAAGCTATGGTTATGAGGGTGCTGATGTGCCTGATCCCTATTATTTTCACGATTTTGAAGGTTTTGAAAAGGTCTATGAGATGATAAGTCACTGTGTAACAAAACTGTTAGATGAGGAGATAGAAGCATGGACGTGTTAGAAAATGCAAAACAACTATTGACTGAATGTGATGCACTCTTTATCACTGCTGGAGCAGGGATGGGAGTTGACTCTGGATTGCCAGACTTTAGAGGGGTAGAGGGGTTTTGGAATGCCTATCCTAAAGCCAAAGAGTTAGGACTACGTTTTGAAGAGATGGCAAACCCTGAGTGGTTTGAAAGTGACCCACATCTCGCGTGGGCATTTTATGGACATAGACTCCATCTTTACCGTGATACTGAACCACATGAAGGATTTAATAAACTCCTTGAACTTTCTAATACTAAAAAATATGGAGCACATATTTTTACTTCAAATGTCGATGGTCAGTTCCAAAAAGCAGGCTTTAAAGAAGCAAACATTATGGAGTGTCATGGGAGTATACACCACTTACAGTGTATAGATAACTGCCAAGGAAAGCTATGGAGTAGTGAAGGTACAGATATCAGTATAAATGAAGATTTTCAAGCTGAAGACCCCTTACCAAACTGTCCACACTGTGGAGCTATGGCACGTCCAAATATACTCATGTTTGGAGACTTTGGATGGAACTATAGCCGTACGGATACCCAAAGAGCTAAACTCACTGCGTGGATGGACAGACTTGAAAATGAAGGTGCCAAACTCGCCATAGTAGAAATGGGCGCAGGCACAGCCGTACCAACAGTACGCAATACCTCAGAGCAGATAGCCTCACGTTTTAATGTACCACTCATACGCATCAATCCTAGAGAGAGCTTTGGAGCAGAAGTACCCTTAGCTATGGGAGCAGTTGAAGCGTTAGAGCAGATTATCCCATAAACAGTGAAAACAAAACTTACTTCTCATACCTCAAATCATCTCTCCACACAGGATGGTGAAAGTGTAGTCTGTGGTCACAGGTGTCTGAGACTACAGAAGCATCAAAGGTGATGGTACCTATGGTCTGCCACGCTTTTTTACCCTCTTTTTCTGTACTTGCTACTGCGATGTCAAAAACTATCTTCTTACCTTCATCTAACACAAACTCATCTCTAAAATCTTTTGCATCTACACTCTGCCCACTCCTAGCAGATATCTTTATCCACTTGGGTGTGATGATGTTGCTTTTGTCTTTCTCTCCTAGTTCTGAGATTTCATAGAGTTGTCGTAGACTAGAGTGACTGTCTGCATCACTAAAGGCTTTGGCGATTTTTAGAGCATAGAGTATGTTTTTTAGTACTTCACTTGTAGTGCTGACACTTGGTTCGTTGGTCATACTTACATCGGTGTAGTGTAGGGCATCTGTACCACCTAAGTCATCTATAGCAAAGAAATTTGCGGTATGCTCACTATTTATCTTTTTTACGTTGGTAGAAGGGAAGAGTTTACCCGCAAAGCCAAAGGCACGTATGTCACCTCTTTGGGTCTTAGAGAGTGCTGTGGATGCACGTGCAATGATGAGGGCTTTAGAGTGCTGTTTGAAGTAGCCACTATAGGGGTTGGCTTTGTCTATGTGCCAGACTCCTTTGAGGCATACACCATTTGGGTGAGCAAGTTTATCAAAGGGTTCTATGATGTCTCTATGGTCTGCTAGGGTACGCTTGGCATCTCCTAAGATGATGTTTTTACTAAAGGTAAAGAGTTTGCCAAAGGTGACAGTGTTTTGAGGAAGCGTACGAAGTGGGTCAGAAGTGACTTCACGCCAGACGTCTTGGAAACTGTGTTGTGTTGGAAGTATTGGGGTAGTAGTATCGGGGAAGACTTCTCTGCTACAACTGCTAATAGTAAAAAATATTAAAAATAGATATAAAGCTTTCATGACAGCTCCTAATACTTCTAGTATAGCTAAAATACTTGTTTACTATTTAACGACTTTTCAGAAACAAAACAAACGCTATACCCAACGCCAAAACAGATACCATCAAAAATAACATCTGTATGCCATACGCAGAGACAATAGGCTCGAAGAGTATAGGTGATGCAAACTGTCCTAAGAAAAAGCTAGAGGTGAGTACACCTGCAGCTTTACCACGTTTATGTGCTGGCACACGTGAGAGAAACCATGCGTTGGTGTTTACAAACAGTAGCCCAAACCCCATACCTATGGGTGCAGTAGCAAAGTAGAGCCCTGCGATGCTCGTAGCTTGAGAGATGATGAACAAGCCCAAGGCAAAGAGTGTAAACGTCGCAGCGTAGATCTGTATGTAGGAGAACCTGCCTTTTATCTTGGCGTATTGCATAGAGGTGAGGGC
>Ga0256827_10002109_pt1 | contig 12840 bp, 12 predicted proteins | sample CV84metaG_FD_185977 | JGI IMG/M metagenome (GOLD analysis project Ga0256827, IMG submission 185977) | Hydrothermal vent microbial communities from East Pacific Rise, Pacific Ocean - CV84 | ecosystem: Environmental > Aquatic > Marine > Hydrothermal vents | place: Pacific Ocean: East Pacific Rise... | reverse complement strand
TGAGCTTTTCTTAGGCTATAGACAGTACTTTGAGTACCTAGATATTGAGGGAGCGGCAAACCTTGCTCACAAAAACTGGCTCAAAAAATACTTCCGTGCAAACTACTCCAAAAATCGTGAGTGGGAGTGGTACAAACGCATCTTCGATGAGACCCTACTCTTTCGTACATCTGGCGACAAGTTTACCGACCTACAAAAAAATAGACTTATGAGAAGAAATGTCAAAGATAATGAGTCACTCAAATATCTTGCAGCCTACAGAGAAAGATTTGAGGCTTCTTCGCATAGTGATGCTTCAACGTGGTACAGCTATATTGACCTTAACATTTTTCAAGCAGAGCACTTTTTAACAAAGCTCGACCGTATGAGTATGGCTCACTCCATTGAGTCTCGTACTCCTTTTTTAGACCATAAACTCGCTTCTACAGTTTTTAGTATAGCCCCACACCTACGTTATGAGGATGGTGTGACAAAATCTCTTCTTAAAGAGATTATGAAACCCAAACTAAACACAGAGATTCTTACAAGAAAGAAAAAAGGTTTTGCAAACCCCTATATGGAATACCTTATAAGCTCTCAAAAAATCGATTTAATCTCGCGAGTCAATGCCCAAACTGGAATGTTTCAGCCCAAAGAGCTCAACGAATATATTCAAACAGCTTCAAAAGGGAGTTTTAAACAGCATATTTGGGGTTTGTATGTTTTATCTCATTGGATTGAGAAAAACTTACTCTAAATTATGTTACCTTTTAACAACTTTTATTCTCAAGCCCTCATAAATTTTATAAACCAATTATTATAATAATCATAATCTACTCTTAACTTAATACGAATTTACTTACTATTTTTATCACATTAGAACACTAATGTGATAAGAAGCACACCTTTAAAGATAAATTTATTTTATTGGAAATAAATTATTATATATAACTAACTTTTATGTATCAGTTTTAATTAATATTATAAATTGTAATATTTATTAGTTCAATATTATTTGAATTACTTATAATATTACCAAAAGGATAAAGAATGATGAATCGAAGAGAGATGCTTAAATTTGGAGCACTTAGTGTTGCCGCTGCTGCAACATTAGCAGGATGTAAAGAAGAAGTAAAACCAGTTGTAGCTGCTAGTATGGCAACCGCAACTGTCGGTATGGGCAGTCCTGCTCCATTAGTACCAGCTAAAGGTCCAAGAGTTGTTGTAGTTGGTGGTGGATGGTCAGGTTTAGCAGTCGCTAAATACACGAAAAAATTTGCACCTAATGCTGATGTTGTTCTAGTTGAACAAAGAACAGAGTTTGTCTCTTGTCCCATAAGTAATCTATATATTGTAGGCGGAATCGATTTAGAATTTTTAACACATGATTATCTTCAAGCTTCTCGTGAAAACAATTACACATATTTCAATGCAGCAGCTATTGGTGTAGATAAAGCAAACAGAGTTCTCAAAACTACCAATGGTGATATTGAGTACGATCATTTAGTTTTAGCTCCAGGTATTGATTATGATTACAGTCACTGGGGTGTAGATTTAGCTACAGAGCAGAGACTCCGTACTGAATATCCAGCTGGATTTATGCCTGGATCAGAGCACCTAACACTTAAAACTAAACTAGAAGATTTTGAAGGTGGTAACTTCATCTTAACTTGTCCTGCTGGTAACTACAGGTGTCTTCCAGCTCCTTATGAAAGAGCTTGTCTAATTGCTGACTACTTCAAAAAGAACGGTATTAAAGGGAAGGTAATCCTGCTCGATGAAAATGCAGATATTACAATTAAGAAAAAAGGTTTCCATTCAGCATTTGATGAACTCTACAAAGACTATTTAGAGTATATACCTAGTTCAAAAATTGTAGGTATTGATTTGGATAAAAAAGTAGTTATAGCTGGTGAGATGGATGATGAGTATTCATTTGAAGATGCTGCATTTTATCCACATGTACGGGCAGGTAAACTCATTGAAATCTGTGGTGTTGCAAAGCCTGATGGACAAAGAGAAGGAAATATTGATCCTTTTACTTACGAAGTTATTGGTGAGAAAAATATTTATGTAACTGGTGATGCAAGACCTATGGGTTACTCAAAATCTGGTAACACTTCAAACTCTGAAGGCCACTACGTTGGAAAACTAATAGCGGAGAGAATCAATGGTAAAGGCGACATTAAATGGAAATCTCCATTAACAGTATGTTACTCTGCTGTATCTCTACAACCTGAACATGCAATTTCTGTACGTGCAGAGTATAAATATGAAGGTAAAAAACTTGCAGGATTTACTAATGTAGATATGAACAATGAATGGCGTGGTAAAATTGGTCTAAATAATGGTAAAGCACTTCATGAGTGGGCAAAAGGTATGTTTAGAGATATGTTTAACTAAGTTTATATTTTCAGGATAACAGATGCAAAGAAGAGATTTTTTAAAAATAGTTGGAGGCGGTAGTTTAGTAGCTATTGCTCCCTCTCTTATAGAGGGAAAACTTTATGCCAATGATGGTACAATGTTTCAGTCATATAACAAGGTACAATTACTAGATTCTAAGGGCGAGCCACTTTTAGCTTCTAAACTGACAATAGAAGAGAACTATGTCTTTAACTATCCGCATGCAGGAACTTCGTGTCTATTAATAGCACTACCTCATGCAACAGATAAGGATATTAAATTAAAAAGTGAACTTGATGAAGAGTATCTGTGGAAGAGTGGTGTTGGGAAAAATTCACATATAGTGGCCTATAGTGCTATCTGTCCGCATCAACTCACCCATATAAACAAAGAAGATGCTTTTCTCTCTTATATACCTACTAATGGTAAAACTATGGCATGTAAAAAAGATAGTGTTATTGTCTGTGGTTCTCACTTGTCAGCTTATGAGCCTTCCAAGGGTTGCAAGCTTATAGCAGGTCCAGCACCACAACCTCTAGCATCTATAGTTTTAGAGCACCATGATGATGATACATTATGGGCAGTGGCTGTTCTTGGTCCAGATAAATTTCATGACTTTTTTAAGTCATTTAAACCTGAACTAAAGCAGCAATACGGTGGAAAAAGAAAAGCTAAAAAATTGGTTTCTGATTCTACTGAAGTTATGAAATTAAGTAACTTTACAAAAGATATCATTCAATACTAAGGAAACAATATATGAAACTTATATATACACTACTGTTGGTTATGTTTTTAGGTACATCGCTATTTTCGGCAACAGAGAAGAGTAAACAGATAAAACTCGCTTCAGATATGCGGGCTATGCTTAACTCTGTCACAGATATACAAAGAGCAGGATTTTATAATGATAAAAGAGGGGTAAAAAGTGCCGCTGCAAAACTTGTCTTAAATCTTGACTCACTCCTTGAAGCAGATGCGAAGCAGTACCTCCCAGATAGTCAGGTGAATGCAGGTAAATTTGCTAAAAAACGTGTAAAGATGATTAAAATGTATGCTCAAGACCTAGTTGATTCTATTGAGCAAAATGATTTTGATGATGCTATTGAGGACTACTCACAGCTTCTTCGCCAATGTACATCTTGCCACTCTCGTATTAGACATAGAGCTTGGAGATAGGTTTTAGACCTATTTCTTTCTCTACTACATAATGACTGATTACTAGGTTTTGTTATAAGTCAGTATACTTCTTTTCTACGAGCAACTCTAATGACAGTAATAACTAAAAAATCATCTTCTTTCAGATAGATTATTCTATAATTGCCTGCTCTTTTTCTAAACTTACCTTTGTGTTTTCCTTGAAGATGTTTATCCTTTGAAAATTTTCCATTTTGTAAATCTATGATTTTTGAAGCAATCAGTTTTTGTGCTTGATTATCGAGCTTTAAAAATTCTTTTTCAGCATCTTTATCAAAAGCAACCTTATACATCTATCCCTGCTTTTTTAAACACTTCTTCCAATGGAACAACGGTTGATTTCCCAGCCTTAAGGTTGTCTATTCTTTTATCTGCAATCATTTCATCAAGTTTATCAAAATATAATTCAATTGCTTTTTCAATTAGACTTGTTCTTGTTTTATCTAACTCTTGTGCATATTCGTCTAATGTTTTAACTACATCTTTTTCAAGTCTTATATTTATTGCTTGTTTCATAATCTTTACCTTTTTGCAGTTTTGTATCTACAATTGTAGTGCATTAGCAATTTTATATCAAGTGCTTATAACGGTTGACTTGAAAAATAAGTTACCTTTCTATCAAGTCTTTTTGTCTTTAATATATCTTATCTCATTTAAGTTTAAACTTCTTAAATGCAGCTAGGTAACTTATTTTTCTTCCAAGGCTTTGTTATGTCGTCTTGTCCTTGATGTCTTTTAACTAGCTACCTTCTTCAATATCGAATATCTTTTTTAATTTTTTATACCGCTGTAATCTATAAAGCCGATGGTATGGTTTTTCTTTACGGTTTTGAATCCATATCAAAAATACACAAAGTATCATTACAATAAAGCTATTTTTTGTAAGTGTAATATTACTCCTGAGATACACTTCATCATCGTAACTATAAGGAAATTCTCTAATACTTTTCTTATCTAACATTACTTCATACACCTGATCAAAAAAACCAGTACCTATTCTAGTAAGTGCGTAATATATTCTTACTGGCTTACCAACTAACTCTTCTTGCTCATTCCCATGTATCCTAATATAAAAATCTAATAAACTCCCATCTTCTTTTTTTAGTATTAAGCTATCCACAGACCTTCTATGTACTGATATTGACTGAATTACACCTTTCTCATAGTTCATTTCACTTAAATGTACAGCAGGGAAAATATAATTCAACATAGAACTTGATAACCCAACTATAAAGAGTGCACTCGAGAGTAATAAAGGAAAGTACCAAATAGCAGACCAAAACTTTACAACACCCCTTTCAACATATATAATTCGTAAATATTTATACCATTCATACTTTTCAAATTTTGAAGTTCTTTTTTGTAAACGACCTGCTTTTTTGTCTTGATACTGTTTATAAGCTATATATAGAAACCATAAAGGTAGTAAAAAAGGAATTATTGTAAAAAAATTATCCATTTATATCACCTTTATTTTATTCTAGTTTTACTAAACAAGTTGCTTACGATAGACACATAACGGTTGAGTACAAAAATATGTTACCTGTTTTTGTACTCTTTTAAATTCTACAATGGTAACTAAATACCTCTAGTTTTAAAAGCTTTTTTCGGCTAGGGTAACATATTTTTGTTGCTACGATTTGTTATGTGTTTTAGTCTTTTTAGCTTTTGAATAATACAAGTAGTAAAGCTATAATCAGAAAAAAAATTATGCCAACTCTACTACTGATAATATCCATTTGAGATACATCATACCATTTCTCTTTAAAGTCATTAGTCTGCTCATCATTAAAAGGAAGATTTTGTTTATTATTTTTGTCCCAATAAATAAAAAATATTATAGATAAAACTATTATGGTTATTATGATTTCTTTGTTTTCATATAACAAAATAAGTCCACTTAATTTCATTTTTTATTCCTCGTTCTTGTAGTCACATAACGGTCGGGCTGAGCTTCACTAATGTGTAGTTCAGAAAATTCGCTTGCGATTTTCTGGGGTACACCTTTGTGTGGGTCTCCTGCCAATTGTTGTATGTAGCGAAGTGTAATACGACAATTGGTTGGAGGCTCGTTTAGAGCTCAGCCCGACCGTTGTACGTGTTCGCGAAGCGGGCATGTACAACTATTTATTCAAAGAACACTATAGCCAATAAATACTTAAAAACGAAAAATAACTCAACACTAAAAATGTCCTTCATAAAGTCACAACATAGCTACTTTCATGACACTTTGTCATATTTTTACAATTTATAAACTTTTTTGCTTACTTAGCTTAAAGTAACTGTGTCCCTTAAACTGTCACCAATGAACCACGTTCAGATGTGCTTTTGCTAAAAACAAGTTTTAGCAAAAGCATTATGCCTACGGCATAACATTGAAATCTAGTGCCTAGATTTGTAAAGTGAAGCACGGGAATTATAAACACTTACTTATGCTAAACTTCCACATATATAAAGGATAGTTTTTGATTGCAAAAATAAAAAAATACTCTACTACAAACACTCTTGTTATTCTTGGTATTGTTCTGGGGGTTCTTTTTGGTAGTTTTTTACCTGAACTTGCACTAGAGCAGAAGATTATTGGGGCTTCTTTTATTGCATTTTTAAAGATGCTTGTTGTTCCCTTAGTTTTTGCAAGTATCTTTATTGCCATACTTGGATTAGGCTCGCTTGAACACCTTAAAAACATAGGCCTTAAGACAATTGGGCTCTACCTACTCACAACTGCATTAGCTGTTGTTTTAGCCATTGTTGCTATGAATATTTTTCCCATTGGAGAAGCTGTCAGTAGTGAAGGTTTAGAGTTTACAAAAGCGGCGAGCATCGCCCCTTTTTCTTTTGAGAGTATGGTTTTAAGCTTTATCCCTACAAATGTCTTTCACTCACTTAGTTCTGGCTCTATGATGCAGATTATTGTTTTTGCTATTCTTTTTGGTGTAGCCTCACTTCACTTAGATACAGAGCTTCAAAAGCCCCTTGTAAACTTTTTTACCGCAGTCTCTGAAGCGATGCTCAAGATGGCAGAGTGGATTATCTTACTGACCCCTATTGGTGTATTTTCTCTTATCTCTTATGTTATTGCAGACCAAGGGATAGAAGTTGTCTTAGGACTCTGGAAATATATGTTAGTCGTTGTTGGTGTTTTACTCATCCATGCAGTTGTGACACTCCCTGCTATTTTGGCTTTCTTTACAAAATTAAATCCTTACCGCTATCTCTCGGATGTACGCGAAGCTCCTATTATGGCATTTTCAACGGCCTCTTCTGCTGCTACCCTTCCTGTTTCGATGAGAGTGAGTCAAGAGATGGGAGGCGTTGAGAAAAAAACGGCCTCTTTTGTTCTGCCTCTTGGAGCTACTGTCTCTATGGATGGAACAGCCGCTTACCTTACCGTCGCAGTTTTATACATTGCGAACTTAGCAGGAGTAGCACTTAGCTTTGGCGACCAAGTTCTTTTGGGTATTACTGTTGTGGCCCTCAGTGTTGGAGTTGCAGCACTCCCTAGTGCTTCACTTGTTATGATGGTAGTTATTTTAAATCAGGTCGGGCTTCCTGTTGAGTATATAGCCCTCATTGTAGCCGTCGATAGAATCTTAGATATGTGTCGAACCTCACTCAATGTTACCTCTGACCTTATTGTCACAAAAATAGTCGATGAATTTGAAAAACGACGATAGACTCTACCACTACCTTCTTCTTTTAGCTATGCTACTTTGGGGAGGAGGATGGACAGCACTTAAAATTTTAACATACGATTTATCTATGGATGTCATTATCTTTTGGCGTTTTTTTCTAATGAGTCTCTCTTTTCTACCAATTCTCTATTTCTTTAAACAACCGCTCACACTTAAGAGAAGTGCCTTAAAGTATGTAGCAGGAAGTTCTATTTTAAACATTGCTTTTATGGTCTCATCATTTTTAGGTATTAGCTATGGTTTAGCAGGTGCTGGGAGTGTTATTATCACTTCACTAAGTCCTATTATGACCTTTGCCCTTGTTGCCCTTATATGGAGGAAAAAGATTGATAAGCTTCACTCACTTGGTCTCTTCATTGGTCTAGTGGGTGGTTTTATAATTCTTCAACTCAATGACATTAGTCTCTTTTTAAATGGTTCAAATATCTACTTTTTACTCTGTGCTCTCATCTGGGCAGGGGTTACCATACTCTCACAACATTCACATAAACATATTCACCCTATCCATTACAGTTTTTTCATCTCTCTCATTGCTACCCTAACCACGTTCATCTATGCTTATAACTCAAACCTTCTACTTGTTTTTGAACAAGGAGTAGAGTTTTGGGTAGCCATGATTTACTTAGCAGTCTTTGGTCAAACTATCGCTACAACCATCTTTTTTATGGCTAGTGGTAAAATTGGAAGTCAAAAGACAAGCTCTTATATGTTTCTTGTCCCTATTTTTGCACTTTTTAGTGCTTGGCTTGTTCTTGATGAACCTATTGAGCTACATATTATTATTGGTGGAGCTATCAGTATGCTTGCAGTCTATTTTATCAACAAAAAATAGACTTTTGACGATAAAACTACTAAGTTTAATATAGTTTTAACATCAATTTATGTAATATTTTATATAAAATTTGATTATATAAAGGATTTATATGGGTAAAGTTCTGATTTTAGGTGGTGGATTTGCAGGTGTTGAAGCCGCTATTTACTTACGAAAAGAAAACTATGATGTAACACTTGTTACGAACAGGGACTATTTCTATATATTTCCTACTTCTATTTGGGTTCCTACTAATGAGTGTTCATTTGAAGATGTTTGTGTAGATATGAAAGCACTTCGTGATGCCCATGGCTTCGAACTAGTTATAGATGAAGTTGCAAGTATCTCTGCTAAAGAGGGAAAAGTAGTTATGGTAAGTGGTGGTGTATATGACCAGTATGACCACTTAGTCTTAGCAATGGGTGCTTCAAAAATGAAGCATAAAGGTATTGAAAACACTCTCTCTATCTGTGGTGCCCCTGAGCAATCTCTAGAGATTAGACACCAGCTTAACAAACTAGTAGCACTTGGAAGTGGAAAAATCTGCTTCGGCTTTGGAGGCAACCCTAATGATGCTTCAGCAGTTCGTGGTGGACCAGGTTTTGAGCTTCTTTTTAATGTTCACAATATGCTTAAGAAAAAAGGTATTAGAGATAACTTTGAGTTAACTTTCTTTGCTCCTATGGCTGAACCAGGTAAACGTATGGGTCCACAATCACTTAAAATGATGGACAAGTTTTTTGGTATGTTAAACATCAAACAGCACTTTGGTAAAAAGATTAAGCTATTTGAAGAGGATGGTATTGTATTTGAAGATGATTCAAAACTTGATTCAGATTTCACTATGTTCATACCTGCGGGGGATGGGCATGAAGTTATTAAAAACTCTGACCTACCACTCAATGCGGCAGGATTTGTTACCATAGATGACAACTGTAACGTGGAAGTAGCTGAGACAACAAGAGCACACAATATCTATGCCATTGGAGATATAGCAGCCCTTGAAGGGTATGACTGGATCGCTAAACAAGGTCATATAGCAGAAGTTATGGCTAGAAATATAGCACACAACATTAAAGAGATTGATAATGGTGGAGACTCATTTAAAGGTTACCATGAGCATCTTAATATTCTATGTGTTATGGATAGTGGAAATGGAGCTTCTTTCGTCTTTAGAGATAATAAAAAGGCATTTATGATACCTCTTCCTATTATTGGGCACTGGCTTAAAAAAGGTTGGGGAACATACTGTCGTTACTCTAAACTTGGAAAAATCCCTAGAATCCCAGGAATGTAGAGAAACTATAGACTCACACTATATCTACACTTTATCTCTCTATAATTAGAGTAAGAAAGAGAGATATAGGGTCTCATCCAATATGTGATAAGACTTCCATGAAGTATACATCTCTTTTGATTAGTCACTCCCTTAAAAATTCAAAGCAGATACTTGTATACCTTACCCCTCTACAAGTATCTTATTTCTCTTTATCTTTACGTTTTTGTTTCATTTTACGCTTTGCAAGTTCACGCATATCTTCAGTTGTATCACTCTCATCCATAATTTCAATACCAAGAATAGTCTCAACACAATCTTCTAGAGTGACAATACCCTCTGTTTGGTCGTAGTTATCCATGACTAAAAACATATGGTCTTTTTTAGTTATGAGCATATCAAGAGCTTTAGATACAGGGACATTCTCATTAATAGTAAAAATCTCTTTTTTAATAGAAGCGAGTGTTACACTATCATCTATAAATGCCTGTTTAAAAATCTTTTTAGTAAGCACTAAACCCGTTACATCTTCAATAGAACCATCATAAATAGGAATACGAGAGAACTTAAAAATAGCCATTTGAGTCTCGATGACCTCTTTAATGGTCATACGCTCATCAATAGCGAAAACAACACTTCTAGGTGTTAAAATCTCCCCTATTTTAATGTTGTCAAGATTTAAAATATTTTCAATAACATCAGACTCTTTCTCATCAATGACACCATCATCTTCACTCAGAAGCATACTCTCTAGGAGCTCCTCTTTTGTTAATGAATTTGCATCATCTTTTCCTTTGGAAATTTTGTTTGTTACAAAGAGTGTTGTTAAGATAATAGGGTAAGTAATCCAGATAAAAAGTCTAATAATGTGTGCCGCTACAGGAGCCAATGTTTTCCAGTGAATAGCCCCAATAGTTTTAGGAATAATCTCTGAGAGAAACAAAATTGCAAATGTTAAAACAACAGAGACATAGACAACAGCATCATTTCCAAAGATATGAGCTGCTTGCGCACCTACGGCTGCTGCCCCTAAAGTGTTGGCAATAGTGTTAAGTATTAAAATAGAAGCGATTGATTTGTTTATGTTTTCTTTATGGAGACGTAGCAGTTTTCCAACTGTAGGTCTCTCTTTTTCAAGCACTGCAACATATGACATGTTTACAGAGAGGAGTACTGACTCTAAAATGGAGCATATAAACGAAACTCCAACAGAAAGTACAAAAAATAGTAGTAGTAAATCCAAAGTTTTACATTGTCCTTATAATAGTATATATGTTGCAAGACCTAAAAAGCTAAAAAAGCCTACAACATCTGTAACGGTAGTTAAAATAACTGTACTACCAATAGCAGGGTCTACATTCATTCTCTTTAAAAGAAGTGGTATAGTAGCCCCAAAAAATCCCGCCATAAAGAGGTTTATAATCATACTAAGTCCTATTACAAGACCAAGAAGAGGTATATTAAACCAAAAGGCGGCAATTATTCCCATAATTATAGCAAATAGTAATCCATTCCCCAAAGAGATGACGACCTCTTTTTTTATAATCCGCATCGCATCCCCTTTAGAGATATCTCCAAGGGCAAGTTGACGCACGACAACTGTAAGACTCTGAGTCCCAGCATTGCCACCCATAGAAGCGACTATTGGCATTAAAACAGCTAATGCAACCATACTCTCTAAGGTGTCTGCAAAGAGTGCTATAACGAAAGAAGCAGCGATGGCAGTAAAAAGATTCAGACTCAACCATGTAGCACGTTTACGCCCCGCATTGATAATCTCATCATCCTCTTCCGCATCATCATCAAGACCAGCGAGATTATACATCTGCTCTGTTGCATGCTCGTTGATAATATCGTAAATATCATCAGAAGTAATACGCCCAACCAAGATACCATAAGCATTAACAATAGCTAAAACAGAGAGGTCATACTCTTCAAAAATATGCACAACCTCTTTAATATCTTCCCTATCTTCTGCTTTTATTGGGTCAAAGTTCTCTTCACTTGCCTCAATGTTTTGCATAACTGTTTTGTTAAAATCAAAAATAAGAAGATCATCGAGTCCGACTGCATATTTGAGTTTGTTCTCTTTGTTGGTTATAAAAAGATTTTGAACATTTTCAATTGCATTCTCTTTTCTTAGCCGTGCAAAGCGTTTAATGACATCTTGAACTATCTCATCTTTATAAGCAGTAAAAAGCTCAAGTTGCATGTAAGAACCAGCTTCATTCTCTTCATAACTCTTAAGTTTTGTAATCTCTTGCTTATCATCTTCATGGAGTGTTTCAAAAACCTCAGAGGCTATATCCTCATCATGATCTTCAAGCTCCTGCATAAAGTCAGCCTGGTCATCAGACTCTAGTTCTGTTACGGCATGTCTTAGCTCATCTACACTCAGTGTTTCAACTACATCATCGAAAAGTCTATCTGGAAGAGCTAAGGCTACATCCCCGACTATATCACGAGGAACTAGTTTTACGGCATCAGCAAATTCGCTATCATCTAGCTGTTTTAAGATGTTGGCAATTTCGGAAGGATGTATCTCACTAAAATCGTGAGAGCTTAGGTACTCTTGTAGCTTATTCATAACTGCAATTATACCTTATAAACCTCTATAATAGTAAAGACTTTTTCTTATTATCTATCATCACTAGAAGTGCAGGAAGAGCCACTAAATCAACTAAAACTGCAATCACAAGTGCTGAAGCAGTCACAATACCAAAGTGATAGTTTGGATTAAAGTCACTAAACATAAAGACTAAGAATGCAACAGAGAGAATAATAGTTGTAAAGATGATAGCACTCCCAGCATAACTCATTACATACTCTAAGGATTTTTTTAAGTCATCACCACGTTTACGGGCTTCTATATATTTCACCATAAAGTGAATGGTATCATCCACAGCAACACCAATAATAATAGCTCCTGCTATGGCAACACCCATATCTATGTCGATATCTAACCAGCCCATCACACCAACAACTAACATAATAGGGAGTATGTTTGGGGCAATGAAGAGTGGCAGCATTCTCCAGTTTCTAAAGATAAGTAGCATTAAAATAGAGATCATAACAACTGCTAACGTGATAGACTGAATGAGTGTGTTAGTGACATCGTGTTGCATATGAGCAAACATAACTGTCTGTCCATTTACCTCAGCACTATAAGGGGTCTTCTCCCACCACTCTTCAACCCAGGCTATCATCTCTAAATCTTTTGAAGTATCTACCATATTCATAGAGGCACTTACACGTAGGAGTCTCTCATCTATATCCATTTTATCGTTTATCTCCATACCTTGAGGAAGCGATAGAGAGTAAAGGAGAAGATACTGTGCAATTAAGTTTTTGTTATCGGGAATAGTTTTACTTCCAGCCATAACATCGTTAAAAGTTTTGACTACATCCATGAGTGAGCTTATATGTCTTACATCTGGGTACTTCGCATAAAACTCATCATAAAATCTCTGAGTTGTTTG
>Ga0256827_10002108_pt1 | contig 12841 bp, 10 predicted proteins | sample CV84metaG_FD_185977 | JGI IMG/M metagenome (GOLD analysis project Ga0256827, IMG submission 185977) | Hydrothermal vent microbial communities from East Pacific Rise, Pacific Ocean - CV84 | ecosystem: Environmental > Aquatic > Marine > Hydrothermal vents | place: Pacific Ocean: East Pacific Rise... | reverse complement strand
TACATTAACAAATAGATTATTGATTGCGGAGCCATCAGGATCTGCATCAGTTGATATATGTACGGCGGCATATTTGAGAGTACTATTAAATGATGGACGTAATTTTTTATTATATCTAGTTAAAACCGATTCACTCGATACTTTATCAATCGTAATATTCTCGGGTGTTACTTTCAACAAATTAACAACTTTAACCCATTTTTTATCAACCAGAATAGAATCTATATCATTACACACCATAGTATTTCTACCAATTTTAACTTTATAAGGAACACCTTTTTTCCTAAATCCTCTAAAATCCCATAATCTTCTAAAATGAAAATAATCAGGTGGTGATAATAAATCCAACTCTCTACTAGACAATTCATTTATACTCATTATATAATAAGAGTCTTTTAAATTTATCAAATCCTGTATCTGTACCCATCGTTTATCTATCAAAAATCTATCAGTATTTAACAGAGTTACTTCTTTTGTTAATGGTTCACCCATATCATTTACTTCAAACACACTACGATAAACTACTTTATATAATTTATAGTTGTTGGGTATGACCCAATCACCCATTTGTTCATTGAATTCCAAATTTAGTGCGGTTATTATATCAGAAATCTCATCATTTTCCATAGCTTTTAAAGGTGCTTTCCCATAAACATTCAGTACTTTACCTCTTAAAGGCATGCCCGCTTGGGTTTCAGGATCTCTAATTTCGGTGAATGAAGCTATCGCACTATTATGTGTCAAAATGTTAGTTTCTAAAAAAAATGTTTGATCTTGTTCAATCTGAATATCTGTCATAGAAACATATTCGTTAGTTTTAATTATTTTATCAATGTTAATTAATTCAAAATTATCAATATCAATTTTTTGCATTATATACCTTTTTTATAGTAGTTGAATTAAAAATCAATCAAATTCCTTAAAAATATCAAAGAATTTAAATAATTTAAAATTCAATTCATATAATAATTTTACAAAAATTATAGAATTAATTTGATTGGTATTATGGTTGTAGGTAGTTTGAAATCTTAAGAGATATTATTCATACTAGTAATTATTTTATCAATAAAGCCTTCTTTTATTGCTTCTTCTGGAGACAACCACCAATCCCTATCGGTCTTGTTTTTCATTTCCTCAAAGGTGATAGTGCCCCCAGTGAAAGTAGACAAATATTTGTTTAATTTATCATATAATTTTTTTGTTTCATCAACAGAACGTTCCATATCCACATATTGTGTACCTCCTGGAACTCCACTCATAACTTGATGATACATCAACCTACTATTAGTTAACGCAAATCGCTTACCTTTTGTTCCTGCAGATACTAAAAATGAGCCCATTGATGCTGCAGACCCTAGACAAATAGTACAAACATCATTGGGTATCAAATTCATAGTATCAAAAATAGCCAATCCATCAGACACACTCCCTCCAGGAGAATTAATATAAAAATATATATCTGATTTTGGATCATCTGCCGTCAATACTAACATTTGCATGATAATTGAATTTGCTGTGTGATTGTTTACCTCGGAATTTAACATGATTATTCGATCTTTCAATAATCTTGATGGTAAATCAAACGCTCTCTCATTTAGTCCGTCTTGTTCAATAACAATTGGTGTATATGCCATTTTTTACCTTTTTTCTTTTATAATATAATGTCTATCAACATATATTTTTTTAGTTTTTAATAATTTTATCTTTTTATCACTTTTATCCCAAACCAACCATTTGTGGTCTGGTGTTGCTTTTATCTCCCTATCATTCAATATAATTTCGAATGTGTAGGGTTCAAGAATAATTTTTTTTATTGAGATTATAGGTGAATAACCAAATACTCTACCATCATCTAAAATAACGTATTGATCAGTCATATATGAGATTTTAGATAATCTATGGTAGAGGGAGACATTTCATGTGTTATATTTTTAACTAAAGTATCAATTGGTTTCAGGGTGTTGGTTATTCTATTATAACAAACATAAAAGTATTCTATCGCTCTTTGTTTTGTTTCGAAGAAATATACGCCAGCATTGTTCATTTCCCATCTCGATAGTGTTTGTTTTTTCCCTATCTCATCAACATATGATATTTTCAATCTAGAAACCATTTCACCATCATTCCATCTAGTAGGTGTTAGTTCACAACTCGCTTTTGTAGGTATCACATATTCAATCTGAACTTTTTGAAATTCCCCCGAAGCGAATTTATCTACTTTTAATCCTGCAACAAACACCTCTATTTTCTTATTAGGGTTATTATTCACTCTCTTACATATTGTTTGAGGTGAAATTCTAGGAACTAATCTAGCCATGATTCACTTTCTTATAAAATTTATTAACAGAATACAATATAGTGGTTGTAACACCACCATCTATAAATCCAACTATCAAACTTGAAAGAATACCACCCAATAACCAATAAGGTTCTTCTGTTGAAAGCAAATTATCGATTTGTTTTTTTTGTTGTCGTTTCATTATAAATCCTTTCTTTACTAAATGAATATTATTAAAACCACACTTAAATAAATCTTAAGACCAACCTTGGATTTTTGATGTTCCTTCAAAAACTTTTTTTAAATCATGTATTTTTCTAGCGATTTGGATTAATTCAATTTTTGAAGGATTATCATTAAATGTTTTGCATTTTGTAACAATTCTATTCTTCCATTCCATCATTTGTTTATTTTTCATCTAATTCCTTTATCATACGACCCAATAATATATCACTTTCTAAGAATAAATCAGATATGTCTTCAGAAGACATATCCAAAAAATCAATACAGCTCAATAATTTTATAAGTTCATTCATCTCTTTTTAATAACCGTGGATAACATATCTGATTTTTTCTGCTGTCCCACTAGCTAATGAGATTTTCACACTATTATCATCTATCACTTCAATTACTACTAAATCAAAACGCCATATTTGTTCTGTCTCATCATATACTTGCACGGACACATCTATGAATGATGTGTTTAAATTATGTGCTATAGTATAAGTATCCGCCTTATCCGAATCTAAAACTTCCCCTTTGATATATTTGTTTTCCAACTCATATATTTTATTGTTTACCGATGATGCTATGTCTACAATAACATCATTTAAATTACTACCAGACAATTCAATGGTCGGTGAATCAATTTCATCATTACTTTCAATATATCCTGCAAATCCTATGAATGTACTACCTTTATTTTCATTAAATGAACTAAGACTATCAATATAGGATTTTAATGATGTATCTAAATTCAAGTCAGCATCAAATAAGCTTGTGGATGAACCTAAATAATTACTGTTTGATGGTGGTGTATATGTGTCTGCTGATAATCCCACCGATTCATTTATTTTATTCAATCTTTGATTCAGCTCATCATCATCTGATTTTCGTATTGATTCTTCATTATGTATTAAATCTTTTATTTCATTACTAGATGAAATACGTTGTTCTTTTTCAGACGTTATAAGTGAATCTACTTCATTAATAGATTTAACTAAATTATCCACATTATCAGTGGTTAATGTAGTCAAATCACCTATTTTACCCAAGGTTTCACTTTCGACAGTAGCAACTCGTACATCTAATTGAGATATTGTATTATTGGTATTTTTGATAGTAGAATCCAATAGTTTATCGGCATGCATCAAACTCAAAGCATCCCCTAAATAATTGGTTAGTGAATCTGATTCATATTCACCATTTTCACTTAAACCCACAGATGATTCTATAACATCTATTTGTTTTATAATCAAGTTTTCTGCATTCACTCTTGTTGTTATCTCAGAGGCTATATCAGTAGAATTATTATCAGTGTGTTTATCCAATTCATTGATAGCATCAACTATGGTTTGAGTATCATCTACGGTTAAGGTAGATAGGTCACCAGTATTATTTTGTAGTGATTCTATCAAATCATTAGATTTTTTAATCTCTTGATCCAATGATATTGTATATGAAATAACATCATTTTCATCATTCAGATAATTAGTATCATTTAATTTTTTTATTGTTCCATCATCATTCAATCCAATTGATTGGTTAATTGTTAAAATTGAATTTGTTGTTTTGAGATCTTTAGCAGTTACAAAAACTTTTGAGGCCACCACAGTTAAAATGCCCGATTCCATTATCTCCAATTCATCTGTTGTTTCATTCCAATTTAAAATCTTTGTGATACCTTCAGCACCTCTATCAATTTCAATACCTGCGTCTTCGGTTGGTGTGGTCTCAACACCAATCCCATTATTTAAAGTTATAATATTATCTGTCACTTTCAATATTTCTGTATCTATTGATGTAGTTTTGCCCGAAACAACTAAATCACCTTGAATATTTAAATTATTGTTGAATGTTGTGGGAGCTTTAACTATCTGTTCATCATTACTATTTTTGTTGAAAAAATCATTATTAATTTTTTTTATATCTTGTATGCGATCTGTTTTTTCTTGATCTAAAGATTGGATTAATCTATTATCGGTTTCTACAATTTCATTGATACTTAATACTAAATCATCAGTCTTACTTGTGGCTAATGTTGATAAATCACCTATTTTATCATTGATAGACATCATAGCATCTATTCTATCTTTTTTTTCATCATTTAATTCATTGGAAAGTGATGATGTTTTTGTAACCATATCATCATGTTCTTGGTTGATGTGATCCTCCACCAAATCAAAATTGGCTTTTCTTTCATCAATTTCATCCAAAATAGCTTCCGAGTTCGCCAATATGTCATCACTATGATCAATACCCAATGGTTTTATTTTAATTTTATCATCCGATTTAAATCCAGCTTTAAACATTTGGGTTTGGTTATCAAACCAAATTCTACCAGATGTTATACTAGATATGTCAGGCTCAGTATTAAGGCTTTCAACCACTAAATTTTTTAATACACTATTTTTTGCAATTTCCGGATTATGAAGTTTAATCGTATTACTCATTTTTTTCTCCCAATTTATATTGATTTATTTATATACAAAGATGAAGAATAATCAACTTTGTGTTGGTGATATATTTTCATACAAATTTCACACTATTTTTGTAAAATTAAAATGTAAAAGTACGCATTTTACAATAAAAACAAATAAATATTATAAAAGGATTATTATGAGTCTAGACATCGTTAATAATTTATCATCCACTTTTAATGCTGACATAGTTAAATTAAACTATTATATCGCAACAGCAGATTATGACACATGGGGAAATTGGCAAACATTATCAGATTCAGACACCTACAAAAATGGGATTTCATTAAGTTCGGTAAAATGGGGGTTTTTTAATCCTGGTGCTATTTCAGGAGATGTAGATGCTGGTAATATTTCATTCACCTTACACGATATAGCAGGTAATTTAATAAATGAAATAATCAAAATACGTAGAGGTGGTCGATGGATTTATTTTATGGGTCCGGATAATTTAGGTAATTTATGGGGTGGACCACCTGCAATTTATATACCAATTGAGAAAGATTGTTCAATAGAATTTTCTGCTATACAAGGTTTTACATATACCATAACAGGCCGCCCTATGTATCAAGCCGCAAAAACCCAACTTTTTTGTAATAAACAAGCCTTCACTATAACAGGTAGTAGAGTTGATATTGGGGCTGATTTTGGAACATACTTGCTTGAAGATTTTGTTCCTGCTTGGAATGAGTTTCTTAAAAAATATGAGAAGCCCGAGGCAATGATTGCCTTGGATTTGGGTGATTCCGAAATTTTTAAAAATCCAGTAGCAACACCCATTAAAAATAAAGATGGGGCTTTGGGGAAAATTGAACCTTTCGAAGTTTATAAAGAAGAAACTTTATCGGATGCTATAAAAAGACTGTATAATTCACGATTTAAAAAACATTCGGATGATGTAGAAACATCGGATAAAGGCGCTGCAAAATCCCGAGTAATTTTTGATATTGGTTTGATGGAATGGGCTGGTAAAAAATCTAAATATCATGTACATATAATAGACGGCAAATCAAAATTTAAAACAGATTCAGGTTTTTTTCAATTATGTGTTGGTGATGATGATAATTGTAGAGGACAATTTTTCAGAGGTTCAATTTCACAAATGAATTTTGGAGCATTATTAGAATTATTATATCCTAATGCTTCGCAAGATGGTAGTGAAGATCAAAGTCAAGCAGGAAATACTAAATTCACACCTAAAAAAGGTGTAACAAAAATGACTGGACGAGATGAAACACAGGAAAAAACTTTAGAACAAGCAACGAATGCTTCTTCTACAGTGCACGCAGGACATAAGTGGGCTTCTGTAGCTACCCTACTTGCAAGTAGGTCGGTCCCTGAATTCACTATCGATATCAATATGCCCTATACCTTTGCTTTTACACCCAAAGCTCATGGTGGTAATATTATTGATGGTATTGAAAACACCATAAGTTCAACAATCAATGCAATTCAGGGTGTAGATTTATCATTCTATTGGTATTCAGATGCAACCTGTCAGGTTTTACTAAAACAAGAAGGGATTTCTGGCACCTATAGATTAGCAAAAGTAATACACGAAATTGGGTCTGTGAATAGTACCCAAATTTCATTATCACATGAAATAATGTCGTAGGGGGGTTAATAATGAATTTACATCAAAAAATTAAAGAGTTATCAAATACCAATGGTAATAGTGTTTTTAACATTGGTAGAGTGATAGGTCGAAATGATGAAACAAATCAAGGAAAAGTTAGACTTTATCCATTTGAAGCAAGTGTAAAAGATTGGTCAGACATTGAGCATGGATTAAGTAATGGGAATTTTAAAGTTAATGAATTGCCTTTTGCAGATGTTTTATCACCTGCAAAAGGTGAAAATCATGGATTCCATTATACACCTGAGTTTGGCGACTTTGTGATATATACCCAATTAGGTTCAAGCTATTATATTATAGGTTCAATAAATGATCCTAGTAGACAACATTCAACAGCCAATATTGCTGTTGAAAGTCAAAATATGCAAAATAATAACTTAGAATACAACACATCACACTATCCTAATTTGTGTGATAAAGGATATCATCCTATCGGGTCACCCGACGGAGATTCGTATCATCCAGCATCATTTTTACAACGTTGGAGAAGAAACGATATATTAATGTACAATACAACAAAAATCCATAATAAAGCACATTCTTCCGCTAAATTAATGGAATTTAGATCATCTGAAAATCAAATTTTACAGATGGTGGATATAGGAAATTTTAATATATCTCCTGGAACAGCAGGAAAAAATAGTAAGGATTATTCCGCTGTAAGACAGACCGACTACAGAGATTTATGGGAAGGATTTAATCTACATAGAGAATTTTGGACTGAAAGAACAGAAATACCACCTATGTCTAATGAATCACAATTTGTTAAATTAGCTACCAATGGACATAATTTTTCAGAAGTTCCTCATGGAGATACTGGTGGTGATTACCCTGATTTAATTAGAGGTGAAATAAGATGGGATGATAGATTGATCGATGGTTCCCATGAAACGACTAAAACGTATTGTAATACATATCAATCTTTGAAAAATTCTAAGGGCGTAGAACGATATTTACAAGATAAGCCTGGCGGTGCTCCATTTTCATCTGGAGCACCTTTTAGAGATAAATTACATAAATGGATTGAAGATGAAGGCAATCCTTTCGACCCAGAAGCACATCATTTTAATATTGGTCATTTTTTAACACTATCTAATACAATTTTTAAAAGAAGGGTAATGCTTTCTTCTTTTAAAGGTCATCAACTTGTTATGTCGGACATTGATAAAGATGAGAAAATTTTATTCAATTCATATAGAGGCAAGTACATTTATATGGAAGATAGTGCTCCTGGTAATTATGATGTGATGTGGTTCGCATCACAAAAACACCATATGATATTTGCCGATACCATGCTAACACCATATTTAATTGATGATAAAGGGGTTGAACGACATAGACTGTTAGATCCAAACCAAATCGATTTATCATCATATCAATTAATCCAAACGGAAAATAAACAGAAAATTTGGTTAGCGGATAGTCCTAAAACTCCACGAATTCATGTTCATACCACAGATGGACATGAATTATTACTATTAGATCATGATTATGGCGTTTCCAATATTTCGCCTACTCCACATAAAGGTAAAATCCAAATTACTACTAGTGATAAATTAATGCAAATAACTATGGATGTTGAAAATGGTGACATAACCATCCAAAATCATAATTTGGCAGGGATTGGTAAAACTGGTGATATAAAATTATACTCGGCACACGACATAAGATTAGAGGCATTAAACCAAATTCATTTTTGGGCTGATAATGGTTTTGAAGTAACATCGGCTAATGGAGCTTGGAATCAAGATATAGTTGATTCCAATTTTAATTGTGGTTTAGCATCTATGGGTCCATTCGCACCTATTGTTCCCGACATTATCAGACCATCCGTTTTAACGGATGTTGACACCACGGAAGGTGATCTAGGTAATTATTTTGAACCGAGTTGATATAACATTACTGTGAAATTATTGTCTATGTTTTTCTTATTCAACCATATAAATAATATTAATAGAGTACAAAATTTCACGTACTAAAATAATAACGGAGAAAAAAAATGGGTTTAATCGTCAGACATTCAGATGGAAGTGAATTTATCAATATCGAAAATAATACATATGATGAGGTGTCAACAAGTTTAAAAATCCCGGGAAAAGGGGTTTTAAATTGGGGTGAAGCTTACATTAATAACTTTGTTCATTTGATGGAAAATTTCGCGAGTGCAAGGGAACCGAGAAGTCCTCAAATTGGACAAATTTGGTATAATACAAAAGATGGTCATTTATCGGTATTCACCATAAAACAAGAATGGGAAATAATCAATAAAGATACAGACATTGAAGGTAAGTTTGATTATTTATTTGATAAATTATCACACAGTAACGCTGCTGATATAGCTCCTACAAATCCAGAAGAAGGTTCTACATGGTTTGATACTACTAATAATGTATTGAAAATTTTTAATGACTCAAGATGGCAGTCATTTAATATTCATAGTTCCTCATCATTTATAGTACCCAATTCAAATAAAGAATCTGATCTATGGTTTGATAAAAATATCAAGAATTTAAAATTATATGATGGAGAAAAATTTCAACGGTTATTATCTAGCGTCGAAAGTAATATTCAACCGATAGGTGCGAGTGTTGGACAATTCTGGACAAATACGAGTACAGGAGAAATTAATGTACTGAAGGAATTACCTACTGGTGAACAAGTATGGCAAGAGTTAGGTACTAATGATGTTACGGAAGGTGATAATTTTTCTAAAGATGCTGTTGTTGGAGCTTTACATATTAAAAGAGATACTTTAACAAATATTAATGTATTATTTGTTAATAAAGGAACTCAACAAGACCCTATTTGGACCGAAATTCCTGAATTTAGTGGTGCTATAAGAAGCCAAAATGAACCTATGCGTGTTTTGGATGGAATGTTATGGCTTGATTTTGATGATAATTTAAGGATTAGAAAAAACTCGGGTTGGGTAGATATTGACCCTACTGCTATAGCGTTTATCAATGATACTTTACCTGAAAGCGCTAAAAATGGAATGATATGGTTTGATACCGATAATGGTGATCTTAAAATCAAGCTTGTGGATGGATGGAAAAATATTCAAAATAAAGGACTTATTGAATATGGTGATGCTCCACGTAATCCTACTCAAGGACAACTTTGGTTTAATAATTTTTCAAAAAAATTAGAAATTTTTGATGGGGAGCGTTGGACCGATGTGGTTACACCATCCACAATAATAGGATACCAAACACCAGAATCCTCACAAAATGGACAATTTTGGTTAGATACAACTACTTCAGAATTAAAAGTTAAAAAAGATGGTAGGTGGGCAGTGCTGCCTGAAAATGCCACCGCACACATTTCAATTCCAACAAATCCAAAACACGGTGAAATACTATATATAAATAAATCATTGAAAATTTATGATGGTGAGAGTTGGAATGACATCAATATAAATATTGATAATAGTGTAGAAGGAGCAATTACTTATGATGAATTATCACATGAGATAATTATCAACAATGATGGACTAATTACTCGTGTTCCTTTAGCTATTCAAAGAGATGTAATAATTGAAAATGTAGGTATAACATCTGATGTAGTGGAAATAATCAAACCCAATATAAAGGAAGGTCAGCGAAGAATAATAAATATCCAAAATGTTAACTTAGACAATCCTTTTTTAGTATTTAAAAATGGTAGATATACAGATGATTTTTATACAGATAATCAAGATTTAATATTAAATATCGCAAACGGCGATGATGTTATAGATATAATCCAATTTAACGGAGATACTAGCACTCGGTTTTCGGTGTTTAAATTTATTTCAAATGTTAATGGTAATTTTACAATTGATAATTATACAAGAACTCAAGAAGAACAAAAAGCATACAATATAGTTAAATATGAATACGATGCTAAATTATTAGAACTTATAGAAGCGCATGGAGAGAATAGTTCAGAAGAAGATTTAACTAGTGAAGATCAGAAAATCTTAAGTAATATTGAGGCTAAATTCCCTATAAAAGAGTCAAATAATATTGCTGATTTATCATTAGGGTCTGTGATGGTGTTTAAAGAGGGTGTTTTTATTCCAACTGATAAATTATCAATAAATGAAAATAATCTCAATCAAATAACAATTCCTAGTACTAATGTTGGTGAAGAATATGTATTAATTCAGTTGATAGCAGGAAAAGATTATAAATCATCATATTTCATTAAAGAACACAAGTTTATAATTGGCGCGATCAATGACAATACAGAATCCACTTTAAATGTTAAAGGTAAAATGATGGATGATTATTTGAATATGGCTAGTAAAAATACTTCTAGTTATGGTGAAATTGAAATACCATATTCATACAACAAAATTGATAAAATCATTACTTTTGACCTAAATGATATTGATGAAAATTATCATTTTTTCATCACTAGGAATGATTTATTTATTTCTAATACCAATTATAAAATAAATGAAAACGATCATACGGTATCATTATATGCTAATAATCAAGATGAAATAAGATTTTTTCAATTTTATCTACCTCATAATTACATACCTGTAGAGTTTAATTATTCTGAAATGTTAGCATCACAAAATGGTTGGATTTCAACAGAATTATCAAAAGATTTTGATATAACCAAACCATTATTAGTTTTTAGAAATGGTTTATTGCAAGAAAATAAAAATATCAATGTGATCACTGAGGAAAAAGCAATAGACGCAGAAGATAATACATATATAGTTTCTGGATTAAGAAAAATTCAATTATTCGGTGATAAACAGTATGATGACACATTTGAAGGGATTCAAATAGATGACATCATAACAATAGTTCAGGTGGCACAACCAGAAATTTATCATATTTTCTTAGAAGAATTTGAATCGATGGATCAAGGTTCTAATATTTTTGAATTTAAAAATATTAAATTTGATAAAGACTTTATGATATATAAAAACGGATCTAAACTTGATCCGGATGAATATAGTATAAATGAGAACGGTAAATTAATAGTTTCTAATTGTAATGCACCCAGCAAAATAAATGATGTTGAAACTCCAGGAGATAAAATAATTGTTTATCAATTTTACACAATTGATAATTATGATGTTGAGGATTTAGTAATTTCACATGAAATCATCAGTGCATCGGCGAATGGTTCTGAAAATTTTATATTGAATCACACAGATTACCTTAAAGATGAATTTTTATTAATATTCAAAAATGGTCAAATGATTACTCGTAGACAATCCGAAAATGAAAATACTACTTCCACACAAATAAATACATTCAAAGTATATTCAGAAAGAGTATTCAATAATCAAAAACCTGCTATTGATGGTAATGGAGAACCAATTTATGATAACTCGGGGAATCCAGTGATGAATGTAGATCCAGATGATTACACCGATATCATCGCATTAAATATTGATAATGTTGTCGATGGTGAAAATATCTCAATTTTTGAGTTTAATAAAAAGGTAGTAAATATCAATAATTTATCGGGGTTTGCTCACCATGAAATATTACCACAAAATAATATACAGAGAATTTATACCTCAAAATTTGATCAATTATCTGATCTCACGATGATTTTTCAAGATGGTTTAATAATCGATCGTATGACTGATTCAGTAGGAAATGATCTTACAAGATTGGATGGTATGGCTAGAGTATATGGTCAATATGCAGTAGATAATTTGTCAAAATCATTAATAATCAATGACTGGAAAGTAAATGGTAAAATAAGAGTACAACAATTTACGGCTCAAGACAAAGACATTAAAACCATTACGGTGGGATTAAAAGTGCAAGATGATGGTGTTTATGATGTATTCATACCGAACAACGAAACATATATACCGAATACCGGTGCTCTTGAAATTTATGTAGACCGTCAAATTCAATGGTCGGGCGAAGATTATCAAGAAGTGGCCAATAATAGGGTGTTGTTCAACAGACAACTGTTTAGCGATCAGGATATAAAAATAATAATTAGAAAATGATAAGTCGTGGTGTTCTTGCGAGTGAATATAAGTAATCACAAGAACACCATATATTTTTTATATAAAATTTGGACTAAATCATAATAAATAGATATATTAAAATTGTAATAAAGGTCTTTTTATGAGTAAATATTTTCAATCAAATACACAACAATCAAATACACAACAATCAAATACACAACAATCAAATACACAACAATCAAATACACAACAATCAAATACACAACAATCAAATACACAACAATCAAATA
>Ga0256827_10002107_pt1 | contig 12841 bp, 10 predicted proteins | sample CV84metaG_FD_185977 | JGI IMG/M metagenome (GOLD analysis project Ga0256827, IMG submission 185977) | Hydrothermal vent microbial communities from East Pacific Rise, Pacific Ocean - CV84 | ecosystem: Environmental > Aquatic > Marine > Hydrothermal vents | place: Pacific Ocean: East Pacific Rise... | reverse complement strand
ATATTGTAGCTAAAACAAAGATACAGGGTGTGATAGCTACCAATACAACCGTTACCCGCGAAAACTTAAAAACAGATTTTGAGCCCATTGGAAATGGCGGTCTCAGTGGGGCCCCATTAAAAAACAAATCTACCGAAGTGATTCGATACTTGGCCACAAAGAGCCATAAAGCCTTCCCTATCATTGGTGTAGGAGGTATTTTTACAGCCGAGGATGCCATAGAGAAACTAAAAGCCGGCGCCGATTTAGTGCAGGTTTACACCGGTTTTATTTACGAAGGACCATCCATTGCAAAAAAAATTAATAAGGCCATTTTAAAGAATCTCTAATGTCTTGTGACAGTCAGTGTATTATTAAAAAAAAGTTTACATTTGCGCTTATATTTTTGCAAACAGCATGGAGTTGGTTGCGAAATGAATGTATTTATCACTAAGTGAGTTAATCAATGCTTTTTATTACGAATATTCTAATGTATTATGCTTTTTAGTTCCCTCATTTTTATTTATCTGTTTCTGCCCTTAACTCTGGGGTTTTATTATTTAATAAATCCCGAATACAGAAATAGATTTTTACTGGTGTCAAGTTTATTGTTTTTTGCCTGGGGTGGTGTGTCATACTCTTTTTTACTATTGTTTTCGTTGATATTGAATTTCTTTATTGGGAAAGCCATCGGGACAAAAAGTAATAGGTTATGGCTAACGATAGGTGTTTCAATCAATCTTATTTTCCTTCTTATATTTAAATACGCCAACTTTTTTGCTAAAAACTTCTCGGAGCTTTTCCAACCGGATGAAACTTATCAGGATTTAGGGATTGTATTACCCATTGGTATCTCATTCTATACCTTCCAGGCCATCTCCTATCTTATTGATGTGTACAGAAAAACTACCGAACCACAAAAGAAATTTGTTAATCTGGCGCTCTATATTTCGTTCTTTCCACAATTAATAGCGGGCCCGATTGTGAGGTATCACGATATTGCCAAACAGCTTGTCAGCCGTTCGCATTCACGAGCTTCGTTTATTTATGGCGCCGAACGTTTTGTTCTGGGTTTGGCAAAAAAAGTACTGATTGCCAATCAGTTTGCGCTAATTGCCGACAGTATCTTTGCCATACAAGCCGATAATCTGGGAACCTTTACAGCCTGGATAGGTATTATTGCTTATTCATTTCAAATATACTTCGATTTCTCGGCCTATTCCGATATGGCTATAGGTTTAGGACGTATGTTTGGTTTTAAGTTCCTCGAGAATTTCAACTTCCCCTACATCGCTAAATCTATCAGAGAATTCTGGTACCGTTGGCATATCTCCCTCTCTAACTGGTTTAGAGACTATCTGTATATTTCATTGGGAGGTAACAGAAAAGGCACCAAAAGGACTTATTTAAATTTATTTATTGTGTTCCTGATCACCGGCTTCTGGCATGGTGCCAGCTGGACTTTTATTGTATGGGGTTTGATTCATGGTTTGTTTATGATTATCGAGAAACTTGGGTTTAATAAAGTTTTGGAGAAACTCTGGACACCGCTAAGGTATGTTTACACCTTATTTGTAGTGATTATGGCCTGGGTGGTCTTTAGAGCCGAAACCTTTGCTGAAGCATTAGGGTTTTACCATTCGTTATTTATCTATAAACCTTCGGATATCAATGTAGATGTATTAATGAATTTCTTTAATCTTGAGACCTATATCGTTACCATCGTTGCCCTATTAGGTTCGGCTAATGTCTTTACCCTTATCTCCGATAAGTTCAAGCTTTTTTATCAAAGGAATTCAGCGACAAATCAAAAATACATGCTATTTACAATAGACTTCCTGGAAGTAGTATCGGTAGTAATTGTTATGTTTATGGTAAGTATGTATTTGGTAGCAGGAACTTATAATCCATTTATTTATTTTAGGTTTTAAGAATTATGAGAAAGAACAGACTTATATATCATGCCCTCCCCATTGTTTTTTTGGTCATCATCTTTTTCCCAATAATAAACAGTGGCTTTCATATCTTTAAAGATATTGAAACAACCGAAAATAGAGCCCTGGCAGAAAAGCCAATGATTAACTTAGGCTTACTCGATGTTTTTCCGGGACAATATGAGGCTTATTATGATGATCATTTTGAGATGAGAAACAGACTTCAACATTATTATAGTACTTTATCGCTTTATGGTTTCAAAAAATCACCTCTGCCCGAGAAAGCCTTTGTGGGATTAAATGGTTTCTTATATATGAATAAGAAAGAATTATTTATTTATAGAGGAACGGAATTATACACTAAAGATGAACTAGATAAAATGCATAAAAAATTTAAGTATAGAGCTGATTACCTGAAAAAGCGACATATAAAATATTATGCTGTTATCATACCAGTAAAATCAACTATTTATCCCGAATACATCCCTTCGCACATTTATAAAGTAAATAATTACAGCAAAACCGATCAGCTTATTGAACGAATAAAAGGCATTGAGGGATTAACAATAATCGATTTGCGTGAAGCTCTATTTAAGCTAAAGAATAACGACACATTACTCTATTATAAGACTGATAATCATTGGAATGAACTGGCTGCTTTTTATGCCACCCAATTGATAAATAATGAAATACGAAAAGACTTCGAGAACATTCCTGTCCTAAAAAAGAGCTCTTTTAATATTGAAGTAAGTGAGCGTAAAGGAGGGAATATAGCTAAGATGATAGGAATGATTGAAGATTTTGACGATATTGAAATTAAACTTAAACCTATCGACTCTTTACTTGCTTACCAAACTACCGAAGACAAGAAAAGAGGCTATCCTATCCCAAAATACTTTCCTTATAAATGGATTTATGAAGTATCGATGAAGACTAATAACGACGCTTTGCCTTCGGCTTTGGTTATTCGCGAATCTTTTGGAAATAAGATCATTCCTTTCCTTTCACGAGGTTTCTCAAAATCGGAATTTATTTTCGATTCATGGGAATATCGTTTTCATGAAGATATGATAGAGAACGAACAGCCTGATATCTACATCCAAATGTCTTTGGAGGCTTTTCAGGATCATATGCTCGACTATTAACATTCTAAAAGCGCTATGATGAGATATATCTTTCTGCTTTTGAGCACATTAACACTGTCATCTTGTAATACTAAAAATCCTAACATCGTTATCAGGACAGAGTTGGGGGATATCACATTAGAGCTTTACCCTGAAAAAGCGCCCATTACTGTTGCTAATTTCTTGCAATATATCGATGAACACCGCTTAGACTCTACAACATTTTATCGTGTAGTTCGCGATGACAACCAGGAAGGAAAAACCGTAAAGATTCAGGTGATTCAAGGTGGCTTATTAGAGGACGATCACCCCAAGATGTTGCCTGCCATCAAACATGAGGGCACTAAGCAAACGGGAATCAAACATTTACGAGGCGTAATCTCCATGGCAAGATACGAACCCGGCACAGCTACCAGCGAGTTTTTTATCTGTATGGCCAATGAACCGGAATTAGATGAAGGTGGTATGCGCAATTCCGATGGTGCCGGTTTCGCTGCTTTTGGCAAAGTAATAAAAGGGATGGCTATTGCCGAAAAAATACATCAAGCCCCGGCAGGCAACGACCAAATGCTAAATCCCCCCATTCTAATCTATTCAATAGAAAGAAAATAAGCGTCGTCTCAACTCTTAATTCTTAAATCTCAACTCTTAATTCTTAAATCTCACCTCTTAATTCTTAAATCTTAACTCTCAAATCTTAACTCTCAAATCTTAACTCTCAAATCTTAACTCTCAAATCTCACCTCTCAAATCTTAACTCTTAACTCTTAACTCTTAACTCTTAAATCCCAACTCTTAAATCCCAACTCTTAAATCCCAACTCTCTACCCCAATCTAAAAGTAGGTTTCTTAGCAAATTTAGCCAAGCCACCCAATGCCGTTTCTTTATAGAGGCTCGGTAAATCATCCCCGGTTTCTTTCATCGCTTCCACTGTTTCATCGAAACTCACAAAATGATCGCCATCGCTGGTAATTGCAAAGCTGGCTGCATCAATAGCCCTGGTAGCACCGTGTGCATTACGCTCTATACAAGGTATTTGCACCAGTCCGGCAATAGGGTCACAAGTAAGCCCAAGGTGATGTTCCAGGCCTATTTCTGCCGCATATTCAATTTGTCTGGTACTTCCTCCTGATAATTGCGCCGCCGCTGCCGAAGCCATAGCACAAGCCGTTCCCACCTCTCCCTGGCAACCCACTTCGGCGCCGGAGATTGAGGCATTTTCTTTAATCATATTACCAAACAAACCGGCTGTAGCCAAAGCTCTAACGATTCTTCTGTCAGAAAAACCAAAAGACTCCTGCATAAACAATAATACAGAAGGCAAAATACCTGCCGATCCGCAAGTAGGAGCTGTAACGATTCGGCCTCCACAAGCATTCTCTTCGCTAACAGCTAAAGAGAAAGCAAACAAACGGGTCGTATTTTGTAAGTGATTCGCCATGGTTTTCGACTTCACATAATAAGAAGAAGCTTTACGTTTTAAACCTAAGGGCCCCGGAAGCACCCCTTCGTTTTCCAGCCCCTCCTGTATAGATCTCTTCATGGTGTGACATATCTCTAGCAGAAAATCATATAAATCATCCCCTTCAACCTCAAAAACATACTCCCAAAAGGACTTACCTGTTTTCATTGACCAGTCGAGAACCCCATCCATAGTGTGATATGGGTATAAATCGGCCGTCTCAAATTCTTTGTCCTTATTGTGATCATACACTATTCTTCCGCCACCCACACTGTAAACCAAGTCTTCATCAGTTTTCTTTCCCTGGGCATCATAGGCCTCAAACAGCAAAGCATTAGGATGAAATTCTTTAGATATAGTTGGCTCCCAAACTATTTCTAAATCTTTCCCCTGAAAGACCTCCTCTATAGCTTTATCCGTCAAGTGACCTTTGCCGGTGAGCGCCAGACTACCATATAAAACCACCTTAAAAGAAGCACTCTTCTCATGCTTTTCCAAAAATGCCAAAGCTGCTTTACGCGGTCCAATGGTATGACTACTCGAAGGACCATTTCCTACTTTAAATAATTCTCTCAGTGATTCCATCTACTTATTTTATTTAGGGCGAAATTATAAAAAATAAATCAAAATAAAATTTAACCAAAAACAGTGAATTTCAAGTATTACAGAATATCATTTTAACACAATTAGGGCAGCATAATGCCCCAATTTTTATTAATTAGGGCAATATAGTTCCCTAATTTCTATTAATTAGGGCAATTCAGTTGTGGATTTTGAATTATATTTAGTACTTTTGTAAAAAAACAAAGAGGATGTGGTTCAATAGATTTTATGAAGAAGACAAGCCATTTTTGATAAAAGGGAAAGTTAATCTGTTATATGGTCCAAGAAGAGTAGGCAAAACATCCCTAATAGAGAAGATACTATCCGAAACTAATAAGAACACATTTATTGGTAGTGGAGACGATATTCAAGTCCGAAACATATTAGGTTCTGAAGATAAAACAAAGATACTTTCCTCTTTCGACACTTACGATTATATATTTATAGATGAGGCTCAAAGAATAAACAAAATAGAATGGGGCTTAAAAATATTAATAGATAATCTTAGCAATTCGACAATTATAGCAAGTGGATCATCATCTTTTCAGTTATCATCTCAAGTTGGGGCACCATTAACAGGTCGGAGTATCACCAATAAACTCTATCCAATTTCTATTCTTGAATTAAAAAAACAATATGGAGGAATGCATATTCTACAAAACTTAGAGAATTTCATTATCTATGGAATGTATCCAGAAGTTTTAAATCTAAAAAATAATCAAAATAAAATATCCTATCTTAACGAATTAAGAAACTCCTATTTATTAAAAGATATTTTAGAATTTGAAAACATCAGAAATTCAGACAAACTAATTGATCTATTACGTTTATTAGCCTATCAAATAGGTCATGAAGTATCTTTAAATGAATTAGGGAATTCATTATCTCTTTCTAAACACACGGTTGCCAAATATATCGATTTACTTGAAAAAGTATTCATCATTAAAAAAATAGGAGGTTATTCAAATAATTTAAGGAAAGAAGTTAGTAAAAGTAGCCGATATTATTTTTATGATAACGGAATAAGGAATACCATTATCAATAATTTTTCGCCCATAGAATTAAGAAACGATATAGGGATGCTTTGGGAAAACTTTGCCATTATGGAAAGGCTTAAGAAACAAGAATATCATAATATATTTAGTAATAACTATTTTTGGAGAACTTACGATAAAAAAGAAGTTGACTTTGTTGAAGAAAGGAATGGAAAATTATTTGGATTTGAATTCAAATGGAATCCAAAGAAAATAAAAATCCAAAAAGAATGGCTAAATTCGTACACTAATGCTAGTTTTGATGTTATTCACAGAGATAATTTCTTACCTTTTATAATATAAATAGCATTATGGACGAACATATCTTATAACACAACTCAAGCCTACCACAGTACTCATTTCCCCCTCTCAAACATTTGAAACCCAAATAATAATCTATATTCTTTATAAATTATTGATTTTAAATATTTTTTACATTTTTAAAGACGGCAGAAGATTTAATTTTATTAAATTTGCACTCCGTTTCAAAAAGCGGATAACAAGATTTTTATAAGGTTTTATTTAATATAAAAAAGATGGAAAACAAGAAAAAGTTTATCACTTGTGATGGTAATTACGCCGCTGCTCACATAGCTTATATGTTTAGCGAAGTAGCTGCTATTTATCCTATCACTCCATCATCTAACATGGCCGAATATGTAGATGAGTGGGCTGCCGCTGGCAGAAAGAATATTTTCGGAGAAACTGTAACTGTATCTGAGATGCAATCGGAAGGTGGCGCATCGGGTGCCGTTCATGGTTCATTACAAGCAGGAGCTCTTACTTCTACTTATACCGCCTCTCAGGGATTATTATTGATGATTCCTAATATGTATAAAATTGCCGGTGAATTATTGCCGGGTGTATTCCATGTGAGTGCTCGTAGCTTGGCAGCTCAGGCACTTTCAATCTTTGGTGACCACTCCGATGTGATGTCGGCTCGTCAAACAGGATTTGCTTTCTTAGCCACTGGTGGTGTTCAGGAAGTAATGGACTTAGCTGGTGTAGCTCACTTAGCTTCTTTAAAAACACGAATTCCTTTCGTACATTTCTTCGATGGTTTCCGTACCTCTCACGAGATTCAGAAAATTGAAGTCTTAGAAAACGACGATTTAGCACCATTAATTGATCAGGAAGCATTACAAAGATTTAGAGATAATGCCTTAAACCCTGAAAATCCTGTAACACGTGGTACAGCTCAAAACCCTGATATTTATTTCCAGTCACGCGAGGCTGCTAATAAATTCTACGATGCTGTTCCTGATGTTGTTGAGGAATATATGCAAGAAATCAGCAAGAAAACCGGACGTGAGTACCATCCATTCACCTATTATGGTGCTAAAGATGCTACAAACATCATTATCGCTATGGGTTCGGTAACCGAGACTATTAAAGAAGTTATCGACCACAAAGTAGCCAATGGCGAAAAGATTGGTTTGATATCTGTACATTTATACCGTCCATTCTCTGAGAAATATTTCAGAAGAGTATTACCTGATACAGTGGAAAGAATCACTGTTTTAGACAGAACTAAAGAACCAGGTGCTAATGGTGAGCCATTATACTTAGACGTCAGAGATATTTTCTACGGCGAAGAAAATGCTCCTATGGTGATTGGTGGTCGTTACGGATTATCTTCAAAAGATACTACACCTGCACAAATTGTTGCAGTTTATGATAACTTAGCTCTTCCTGAGCCTAAGAACAGATTCACTGTTGGTATTACCGATGATGTTACTTTCCTTTCAATTCCTGTTGGCGAAGCTATTTCTTTAGCTCCTAAAGGAACATTCGAAGGTTTATTCTATGGTTTAGGTGCCGATGGTACTGTTGGTGCTAATAAAAACTCTATTAAGATTATTGGTGATAATACCGACAAATATGCTCAGGCTTATTTTGCCTACGACTCTAAAAAATCCGGTGGTTTCACTGCTTCGCACTTGCGTTTTGGTGATGAGCCTATCCGTTCTACTTATTTAGTAACTACACCCGATTTTGTAGCTTGCCACGTACCTGCTTATTTAAATAAGTACGATATGTTATCCGGCATTAAAGAAAACGGTGTGTTCTTATTAAACAGCCCCTGGAGTGTAGAGGAAACTAAAGAGCACTTACCTCCTCATTTCAAGAAGACTTTAGCTGAGAAAAACATTAGCATGTACATTATTAATGCAACTGAAAAAGCTAAAGAAATTGGTTTAGGAAACAGAACCAATACCATTATGCAGTCTGCTTTCTTTAAAGTAGCCGATGTAATTCCTTACGAATTGGCTGTAGAACAGATGAAAAAGATGATTGTAAAATCATATGGCAATAAAGGTGAAAAGATTGTAAACATGAACTATGCTGCTGTAGATAATGGTGGCGAAGTGGTTAAAGTAGACATTCCTGCTGAATGGGCTAATTTAGATGTAGCTGCTGAACAAAAGAAAGTAGACGAAAGCATCCCTGCTTTTATCAGAGATTTAGTAGAGCCTGTGAACAACTTAAAAGGTGACGACCTTCCTGTTTCGGTATTTACCGACCGCGAAGATGGTACTTTTGATCCGGGTACAGCTGCTTACGAAAAACGTGGTATTGCTGTTGATATCCCTGAGTGGATTGCCGACAACTGTATCCAGTGTAACCAGTGTTCTTATGTTTGTCCTCATGCTGCCATCCGTCCTTTCTTATTAGATGAAGACGAAGCTGCTAAGGCTGGCGAAGGTGTTGATTTAATTGATGCTACAGGAAAAGATCTTAAAGGATTGAAATTCAGAATCCAGATCTCAGCTCTCGACTGTACAGGTTGTAATAACTGTGTGGTTGTTTGTCCTTCTAAAGAGAAATCATTGGTAATGAAACCTCTTGAATCTCAAATGAAACAAGCTGAAAACTGGGATTATATGGTGAAGAATGTATCGTATAAGACTGACCGTTTCGATAAAACCAAGAATGTGAAGAACTCACAGTTTGAGCAACCATTATTCGAGTTCTCAGGAGCTTGTTCTGGTTGTGGTGAGACACCATATATCAAAACCATCACTCAATTATTTGGTGATAGAATGATGGTAGCCAATGCTACAGGTTGTTCCAGTATCTATGGTGGTTCTGCGCCTTCTACTCCTTATTGTACAAACTCCGATGGCGAAGGTCCAGCATGGGCTAACTCACTATTCGAGGACAATGCCGAGTATGGTTACGGTATGGCTTTAGGTGTTAACAAAATCCGCGACAGAGTAGAGCGTTTATTAAGCGAAGCTTTAGAAGGTACTGTTACAGATGCCAGAAAAGAAGCTTTCGAAAACTGGATTGCTACTAAAAACGACAATAAGAATTCAAAAGATGCTTCTGAGAAATTAAAAGAAGTACTTAAAGGTGCCGATGATGAATTAGCCAAGCAATTGATGGGTATTAGCCATTACTTCACCAAGAAATCTAACTGGATATTTGGTGGCGACGGTTGGGCTTACGATATTGGTTATGGTGGTTTAGACCACGTATTAGCTACCGGCGAAGATGTAAACATTTTGGTAATGGATACCGAGGTTTACTCTAACACAGGTGGACAATCATCAAAAGCAACTCCAACAGCTGCTGTAGCTAAATTTGCTGCTTCCGGAAAGAAAATCCGCAAGAAAGATTTAGGTATGATGGCCATGTCTTATGGTTATGTTTACGTAGCTCAGGTAGCTATGGGAGCTAACCAGAATCAGTTCTTCAAAGCATTGAAAGAAGCTGAAGCTTATCCAGGTCCATCTCTAATTATTGCTTATGCACCTTGTATTGCTCACGGTGTGAAAGGCGGATTATGGGATACTCAAGGTGAGGAAGCCAGTGCTGTTGAAGCAGGATACTGGAGCATGTATCGTTTTGATCCTAGATTGGAAGATCAAGGAAAGAACCCATTCCAGTTAGATTCTAAAGAACCGGATTGGAGTAAATTCCAGGCCTTCTTAATGAATGAGGTTCGTTATACTTCTTTGAAGAAATCTTTCCCCGAAGAAGCTGATGCATTATTCAAAGCCTCCGAAGAAAACGCTAAGAAACGTCTTAACAGCTATAAACGTTTAGCTGCCATGGATTACTCTAACGAAGACTAAGCTCTTCGATATACATACAAAAGCCGAAACTCGTTTGAGTTTCGGCTTTTTTTATGAGATAAGATTTCCTACTTACAAAAAATTAATCACAATAATTTTACTTACTTTTGTATGGTAAATAACATAAACAATCATGGAAGTACTAATAATAGAACCATCAAACAGAAACCATTACCAACAGTTGATGGAATTGGCTAAAAAGCTAAAAAGCAAAGTAACCTCTCTTGATCAGGAAAAGGCCGAAGATTTAGCTTTATTAAATCTCATGAAGAATGCTAAGACTGGAGAAGAAGTTAGTCGGGAAAGTGTTATGAAAGAATTACTGAAATAATGTATGTTACTTTTGACAAAGCTTTTCTTAAAAGCATAAAGAAACTAAAAAACAAAGATATTAAAACCCAAATTGCTGATTTTATTATTGAGTTGGAGAACACTGAACAAATTACTAACATATCTTCAATTAAGAAATTATCTGGCGATTCATATTCCTATAGAAAACGTATTGGTGATTTCCGAATAGGCTTTGAAATAAAAAATAATACAGCCCACATTATTATTATCGCGCATCGTAAAGATATTTATAAGTCTTTTCCTTAATTTACAATCTCCTCTGCCTCAGTTTAGTCATCTGATGATTAAATCTGAATTCCCAATGACTAACAAAAGACATATACAATCATCCGATAACTTACCTAAATAATAAGTATGTAATCATCTGATGACTTAGCTGAGAAATGCATGTAGTCATCTGATGATTAAACGAAAATTCAATTTGGCTTTATCTATGTTTTAGATTATAGATATAGCCATTTTAAATTTTTATTTTGGCTATATCTATGCTTTTTTATATATCTACAGCCAAATTGAGCATTATGGCCGGAATTATAGGAAGAGAGAACGAGATTGAAAAACTTCAATCTATTTACCAATCGAATAAATCTGAATTCATTCAATAAATATTAAAAGCCGAAACTCGTTTGAGTTTCGGCTTTTAATTGAAAAATTGATAATACCTATAGCTTATAACTATTGGCTACAATAACCATTTATTATATCATTCACAGAGGGATTATATGCATTATTAGTAATAGAAATAGTTCCCTCAACCCCATGATCTGTAAGAATATCTCTAATGGCACACAGGTCTGTTAATAATTCATTACTGAAAATATTTAAATCACCACCTATTGTCTCAATATTATTCAACCCATTTAGACTTTCTAAACTTGAGTTTCCAAAACCAATAGAAAGATTCCCTTTTACTGTGTGGATATTATTCAATCCATTAAAATTAATATTATCATTCTCCCCAAAATGGACATCACCACCTACAGTCTGTAAATTCTCCAACCCATAAAAATCCACAAGAATCGAATTACTCCTAATCACTAAATCTCCTCCTATAGTCAATAACTTATTCAACCCTGTAAGTTCCTTTAGTTTTGTTGTATATCTAATTGAAAAATCTCCTCCAATATAGTTTAAGTTTTCTAGTCCATTTATAGATTCAATTTTATAGTTGCTAATAATATTCAAATCACCTCTAATCTCTTCAAGTTTATTCAAACCATCAAGTGTACTTAATTCATAATTCCCATCCAAAACAAGAGATCCTTTTATTGATTTCACATTTGAAAGTGCTAACATATTTAATAAACCATCCACTTCTGAGAACTCCACATTCCCATTTATCACATTATATTTCCCATCATAGAAATTTTGTAATTCATCCATAGTTGGATTAATCAAGCTTGCCTGGTAGATTTTTTCCGGAACTTCTTGTTCAGGATTATTATCTTCTGCGTTATCCTTTTTACAAGATGTCATACTAAATAAGAAGCTAATTAATACTACAAAAACTATTTTCTGCTTTTTCATTTCTTTTTGTCTAAATTCCTAATAAAATTACTTTTGCAAAAGTATTAAAAATAGAATATATCTACCTAATATACTGTATTTTAAGTGATTTCCCGTAGAGAAAAACCATGATATATTAGAAATATACAGGACTACACCTAAGGAATTCTACCTACATTGAAATCAAATTCCCAAAATTATCAAACACAGCCGAACCGAGGAATATCTTCCAAGCAACAGTAGCTAGCTACTTTACCTGCACAATACCTTTTATTACATAAGAATCATCTGATGACTACATACATATTCCAGGTGAGTCATCTGATGATTAGTTGTAATAGCAGAAAACCTATTTAAGGATACACAATCACATTGCAGGAAGTATAAGCACAAGCATCTACATCTACGTATTGTTCATAGATATAGGGGATGGAATCGAATCCTGTTACTTGTTCAAAGACTATCTGATAATTCTTTGGCTTGAGATCGTAATAAGCACTCTCAAACTTATCGAGGGTTTTAAACCAAACACTATCGATATATACATTATACTTAAAATCGGTAGTATTATGCACCTCCAGATTTCCGGTGTCTTTATCGCAGCTCTCCCCTTTTTCGCAAGAATAAAGCTGAAACAATATGACAATCCATAAGATAGAAGCTAACTTCTTCATATTATTCAATTTGTAAAATGAGATAAAACTCAGCATTTAATACCGCCCTTATCATAGGCTTACAAATATAAAGAATTTAGCCAATGAATTC
>Ga0256827_10002106_pt1 | contig 12844 bp, 8 predicted proteins | sample CV84metaG_FD_185977 | JGI IMG/M metagenome (GOLD analysis project Ga0256827, IMG submission 185977) | Hydrothermal vent microbial communities from East Pacific Rise, Pacific Ocean - CV84 | ecosystem: Environmental > Aquatic > Marine > Hydrothermal vents | place: Pacific Ocean: East Pacific Rise... | reverse complement strand
TCGTTAATAGTTTTTTCTAGTTTTTTTTCTACTTCAAATTCTTTTAATTGCTCAAGGTTTCGGTCTAATTGCTCGTTCATATCTTCGAGCGACATTTCCATATCTTTACTTAATTCATTAAATTTTTTCTCATCGAATTCCTCCATTAATTTTTGAAGTTCTTCCATAAGCTTTTTCATTTCTTCGTCCATTACCTGCTCCAAAAGCTTGTCTATTTGTTTTTGCTTTTCAATAAGTTCGTTCGATTTTTCTTGGTCTTCGCTTAAACGATTTTTCTCTTTATTTTCTTTAGAAACTTCGTTCATTAGTTTTTCTAACTGCTTTTGTTTATCAACAATATTTTTAAGCTTCTTTTGGTTTTCCCACTCCGAGTTTTTATTATTTATTAAATCTTTCTGAAGTTCAGATACATCTTTCTTAATTTCTTCGGTAAGTTTTTTCGATTCTTCTATTTTAGAACTTATACTTTGGCTTTTTTCTGCCTCTTGTTTAGAAATTTCGTCATCGGTAAGTTTATGATAAACATAGCTCGATGTTTTTGTTGATTTACTACCATTTACGCCATCGTTATCATAAATCTCGAAATAGTACTCTATATTAGTTATATCTTTAAGTGTATTAAAATCGAAAGAATAAAAATACTCTTGTGTTAATACGTTTTTATCAATATTTACAGGTAAGGATGTTATAGTTTTATTGTCCTTATTTTTATATTTAAAAGTAAGTTTATTAAACCCATAATCGTCAGAAATAATACCCATAAAATAAAATACGCCCATGTGAGTGCTATCTTCTACAACTTTTAGTTTTATTTCGGGGTGCAAATCTTTTGTAACCGATATTGAGTATTTTAAAATGTTTTCTTTTGTAAAATATTCGTTTGATACATTTATTGAATAGTTCTCGCTATTTTTTGCAATTCGTTTAAAATTAAAATCTTTATTTTCCGATTCAAGCTTAATACTATCAGCAAATACTAAACTAATATTATTGGCATTTCGTGCATTAATTTTCCATTTAATAATGCTTCCTTCGGGTGCCGATATGTCGCCAATATCTTTAATTGTAAAATTTGGTATTTGTGTGTATGCTGGCGATATTACCTCAATATTAAAATCTACTATTGATGGTGATGGAAGTACTTTAATATTATATTTATTAGTGGTAAACTCCATATCGGTAAAACGAAAATCGACATCATTATTTACATTAAAAAGTTGGTATGTAAACTCTGTTTTTTTCTCTTTTTTCATTAAATAATTATTCCCATTAAAACTTATATATAAGTTATTTGGAATTTCGCTGCCCGTAGTTTTTACATTAATTGTAATATCGTTACCTTTTTCAATTGTAAGCGAGTTATTTAATAATTCAACGGTATAAGGAGCTGGTATTTTATAAAATGTATTGTAATTTATAACACGCTCTGCTCCATCAGAAATTATTGATGGATTTACAAAAACAATTAAAATTATTATTACTGTTGGTATTGATAAGTATTTTAAAAATCTAAAGTTATCTTTAAAATTAATTGCGAGATTGAATGGTATTGGATTTAGTTCTTCTGATTTTTGCTTAATACTCTCTAATAAAAGCTCTTTCGAAATTCCGTTAAGCTCGTTAATTTGCGATAATTCGAGTATGTTTTGTACTTTGTCGTTTACATTTGTGAAATGCGTTGCAATTATTTTTGATGCTTCAACATAAGATAAATGCTTGCCAATTTTAAAATATTTTAATAGTGGAATTGCTATATAATATGTAAATAAGCCAATATTGCCTATTAAATATGTGAAATAGAATACGGCTCTTACTGCTTCGCTAAACCTTCCGTAATACTCTAATGTGGTAAAAATAATAAAAAATGACAAAAAGAAGAGTAATACAAAAAGTACACCTTTAATCATTTTATTTGTGTAATACTTTCGTATAAACGATTCTAATTTTTGTAATATTATACCAAGTTCTTTGTTCAAATTTATTTTTTGAGCTATTAGCTACAAAGATACTAAATATTTATATGCTTAGAGTTTTAAAAATATCTAAAAAAATGAAGTACATTATCTTTATTACTCTATTAAAATTGTCTATAATCAATCTGATTTTAGATTTTTCTACATTTTTTTTTTGAATTCTATTAAAACTTATCCTAAAAAGAATACATTATATACTCAATCCATTTAGCTTTTAGGGAATTTATACGGGTTTGTTTTTTCTTTTTTAGAGTTTAAAATTTTAAGCATAGCTTGCTACGCTTACAATTTTAAGCAAATAAAAAAGGAAAAAGAAAAAGTAGAAAAACCGAAAAGCTAAATGGTTTGAGTATAGTTATATTGTGTAACCAAATATATATTATAAGAAAAATCAGATTCTCTTTAAAGCGGAGTTTTTATTGAATTTTACAAGGGTAAATGGGAATTGTGTACAAACAAAAAAGCTGTCAAAATTTATAATTAAGACAGCTTTAATATTTTTTAAAATTATATTAGAATCTTTTTTCTTTAATTCTTGCACTTTTACCTTGCAAGCCTCTCAAATAGAAAATTCTTGATCTACGAACTTTACCTTGTTTGTTAAGCTCTATTTTATCTATATTAGGAGACGATACTGGAAAAATTCTTTCAGTACCAAAAGTACCTGACATTTTTCTAACAGTAAAAGTTTCAGTATTTCCACTTCCTCTACGTTGTATTACTACACCTCTAAATTGCTGAATACGTTCTTTATTACCTTCTTTAATTTTATAATGTACTGTTACAGTATCACCACTTTTAAAGTTTGGAAACTCGTTCTCAATAGCGTATTCGCCCTCTACATACTTCATTAAATCCATCACTACAACAATTTATTGTTATTGACTAAAATTTGGTCTGCAAAAGTACAAAAATATTTAACAAATAAAAATCAATGCAACTATTTATTTATAATTATTTTTTTCTTTTAAAAAAGTATTCTTAAAATGCCATTAAATAAGCTCTATAAAAAGCAGAAATACAGCACTTAGCATAAATTTAAATCTTTGAGTAAACCCAAAAGCAATAGTGAAATATGTGTCAAATTAAATAAAAATTGGTAATTAATAGTATAATCGTATCTTTATAAAGTAAAAATATTTGAGATGCCTATTATAAATTCAATAATTTCTTGGTTTAACGAAAATCGTATTTCAAAAATAGATTTAATGCGTAAATACCCTGGAGAAGTACAAAAGGAGATATTTACAAATTTAATTGAAAATGCAAAAAATACTGAATGGGGCAAAAAATATGATTATAAATCTATTCAATCTATATCTGATTTTCAGCAACGTTTTCCTGTAAATGATTATGAATATTTTAAGCCATATATTGAGCGCATTAAAAAAGGAGAGAAAGATGTATTATGGCACGGCGAAACAAAATGGTTTGCAAAATCGTCGGGAACAACTAACGATAAAAGCAAATTTATACCTGTTTCAACTGAGTCTATAGACCAAACTCACATGCGAGGAGGTAAAGATGTGTTAGCCATTTATACACACAATTTTCCCGAAACAAATGTATATACAGGAAAATCTCTTATTCTTGGAGGAAGTCATCAAATTAATAATTTTGAGAATCAGTCGTATTATGGCGATATTTCGGCTGTTTTAATCGAAAACTTCCCATTGTGGGCAAAGTTTTTACGAGCAGGAAATCAAGAAACAGCTCTACTTAGCGAGTGGGATGTGAAAATTAAAAAAATGGCAGAAGAAACTGTTAGTCAAAATCTTGTAAGTTTTGCAGGAGTGCCATCGTGGACATTAGTTTTTATTAAATATGTACTAAAATTAACAAATACTAATAATTTACTTGATATATGGCCAAATTTAGAACTGTTTTCGCATGGAGGTGTTAGTTTTGAGCCATATAGAGAGCAATTTAAGCAACTTATACCATCAGGTAAAATGAATTATTTGGAAACTTATAATGCATCAGAAGGATTTTTTGGAATTCAGGCAAATCCAAATACCAACGATATGCTACTAATGCTTGATTATGGTATTTTTTATGAGTTTATTCCCATGACTGAGTTTGGAACAAACAACCCTAACACATTAACAATTGAAGAAATTGAATTAGATGTAAATTATGCAATGGTTATTTCAACAAATGGAGGTTTGTGGCGTTATTTAATTGGCGATACTGTTAAGTTCACATCAAAATACCCATTTAAAATACAGGTTACAGGTCGTACAAAACATTTTATTAATGCTTTTGGCGAAGAGCTTATTGTTGATAATGCAGAAAAAGCCATAAATATTGCCTGTAAAAGGACTAACTCATCAATAAAAGAATATACTGCGGCCCCAATATATCCTACAGAAAATACAAAAGGCGGACATGAATGGATTTTTGAATTTGAAAAACAACCAACCGATATAAATTACTTTATTGATGTACTTGATACTGTTTTAAAATCGCTTAACTCAGATTATGAGGCTAAAAGATATCAAAATATGAGTATTGATACTCCAAAAATAAATATTGCACCCGAAGGTTTATTTTATCGTTGGTTAAAAAACAAAGGTAAACTCGGAGGACAAAACAAAGTTCCTCGCCTTTCAAACAATAGAAAGTATATTGATGAGTTATTATTATTGATGAATAAATAAACAAATGAAATTTTTATTATTACTTATTACATTTTTTGTTATTGGTACCGAAACTATTATAGAAAAAACATACAATTTTTTCGAAACCAATTCTATGGGTAATATTTTTTTAGTTAAAGATTATTCAATAACACAATATACATATCAAGGTAAGCAAATTCAAACTTATTCAAAATCGGAATACGGAAATATTACTTCTATTGATGTAAGTAATCCTTTTAGAATTTTACTTTTTTATAAAGATTTTAATAATCTAGTTTTTTTAGATAATAGACTAGCCGAAATATCAGACCATATTTCGCTTGATGAATTGGGAATAACTGAAGCAAATGTGGTGTGCTCGTCAGCAACTGGTGGGTTTTGGTTATTTAACACTAATACTTTTCAGTTAGAGAAATATAATTCAAAATTAGATTTGCTACAATCAGGAACAAAAATGCAAGGCATAATAAATAGAACTGAATCTCCTGACTTTTTAACAGAAACAGGCAATTATATTTATCTTGGCTTCAAGAATAAAGGTGTCTATTTATACGATTTTTACGGAACATTTATTAAATTTATTCCAGCAAATTACAAAAGTAAACTTAAAGTAATTAATGATTATATTTTTTATAATTCCGATTCGTTATACCGATACAATACCAAAAGTTTTGAAACAAGAGCCATTAATATAAACTACTCAGAAACAAATAGTTTTAGTATAGAAAAAAACCTAATATTTATTGGTGACAATAATACAATTAAGGTATTTAATGATAACTAAAAAATTGTTTTATTTCTTTATGTTACGGAAATACTCAAATCACATAGCTTTTAGGATTCTCTTTTTTATTTGTTTGACACTAAAATATCAAACTCTAAAAAAAATGTATGAATTCTCGAAAAGTTAAATAATTTTAGTTTAATCTAGTTTCTGTTGTTCTACCAAAGCGGTATGTTACAAAAACAGTAAATATAAATTGTTGATTTTTTTCGGTAGCCATAATAGGTATTTCTTTTAAGTATGCATCAAAAACAAAACCAGCATCAATTGCATGTATTCTATCATCTTTTTTCGCGAAATCGAAATCAAACCCAGCTTTTATAGATAACGATGGAATAAAAGTAATTTCATTAATACCTTTAAAATATGATGACCTATTGTATATTTGTGAAAATGAGTGTATCTCAGTAATGTCAAATTTTTGCTCAACCATACCATTTTCTGTAATTACCGAATAATATATTGGTTTTAAAAGTACACCACCAATACTTGCCAATACAAAGTATTGTATAGAAACACTTCCATTATCAAGTTTTTCAAAAATAACTTTTTGCCTTCCTATTGAGGCTTTTATGTTGTATGGTACGTTAAGTTTACCATAAACAAATTTGTTACCAGAATCGTAGCTTTTTATTTTTATTTCTTTTGGGTGTCTAAACCAGCCAAAATCAAAATCGAATAGTAATTTTTTTGTACCATCAATTCTTCTGCCAATTTTGTAATTTACCCCTATACCATTAGAAACAAAAGAAATACCAAAAGATCTTTCATTGCTATTAAATTTTCGTGAACCTTCTTGTACTTCGCCCTGGGAGAACGAAAGAAGACTATAAAGCAATAAGGATATTATTATATAAAATTTCATGAGAACTGTTTATTCTCAAAAAATATAAAAAATATTATTCGACTATACGTTTGCGTCTACCTGTGTTGTATCTACGCTACTATATGCAGGACAATGGCTTCCTGTACTGCAAGATGTTAAAGATACTACTAATATACCCACAAAAGCTAAAATAATAAGTACTTTCTTCATATTTAATGATTTTTATTTTGTGTAACAAAAGTAGATGTTTTTTTACGGTTATTAAAATTTTTTTTATAAAAATGAAATTACTGATTATTATTGAATCTATAATTACTATTTTTGAAGAAAATAATATAATACTAGAATAATGATTGACACTATTTTAAATCACAAATCAATTAGAAAATATAAATCTGATAAAATATCAGATAATATTTTAAATGAAATACTAGTTTCGGCATCAAAAGCCTCTACAACTGGCAATATGCAAGTATATAGTATTGTAGTAACAAAAGATGATGAAATTAAAGAGCAACTTTTAGGAGCTCATTTTAATCAAGCAATGGTAAAGCAAGCTCCAGTAGTTTTAACTTTTTGTGCCGATTTTAACCGTTTTAATAAATGGTGTGAGATAAATGATGCAAAACCAGGCTACGATAATTTTTTATCGTTTTATACTGCAAGTATCGATGCTTTATTAGCTTCGCAAAATGCTGTGTTAGCTGCAGAAGCACATAACTTAGGTATTTGCTATTTAGGTACAACAACTTATATGGCAAAAAAAATTATTGACATTTTGAAATTACCAAAAGGAGTAGTTCCTGTAACTACTGTAGTTGTTGGCTATCCTGATGAAACCCCAGAACTTACACCTCGTTTACCTCTTGATGCAATTGTGCATTACGAAACCTATAAAGAATTTGACGAAAACAAAATAAATGAGATTTATAAAGAGCGTGATAACTCTAAAGAAACTCAAGATTTATTAAAAGAAAACGATAAAAAAACTTTAGCTCAAATATTTACAGATAATAGATATAAAAAAGAAGACAATATTTTCTTTTCAAACGAGTTTTTAAAAGTAATTGAAGAGCAAGGTTTTTTCAATAACAAATAATAATTAAGACATAATTTATATGCACCGATTTGCGAAATTCAATATAATAATATTTATTTTATTGAATTTGCAAATTGGTTTTTCTCAAAAAAAGGAATATAAATTAGTTGTTTTTGATGCTTCGTTAACTGTAATTAAAAAAGCTGGATTTACAGACTCGCTAACCGTAATTAACTATTTAAATAAAATTACAAATAAATATGTCTCAAAAGCATATATTGAAGCAGGTTATGATAAAATTGAATGGAAAGATACCGTTTTTGCATACTTTAACAAAGGAGCAAAATACACATGGGGAAATGTTATTTTAAAAAATAATACCGATATTATTCCTCGTTCCTCGTTTAAAAATTTACAGAATAATAGAAAAATTAATATTATTAATTTCGAAAAGGAATTGGATAATACAATCACATTTTTAGAAAATAATGGTTATCCATTTTCTGTAATAAAACTTGATAGCGTATCAATTAAGTGTAACCAGATAAATGCTAGAATTGAGATTAATAAAAATAAATTTATTAGTATTGATAGTATTAATATTAAAGGAAACACTAACACTTCAATTAAATATTTAAAACTCTATTTAGATTTAAAAGAAAAAGAGCCCTATAACGAAACAAAGATTCTTTCAATAGACGAAAAGTTAAACAACCTAAGCTTTATAAACTTGAATAAGCCAACAGAAGTATTATTTTATCAAGATAAGGTGAAAATAAATTTATTTACTGATAAAAAACAAGTTAATAAATTTGACGGTATTTTGGGAGTTGTACCTAATGACAAGACCACGGGTAAATTAGCAATAACAGGAGAACTGAAAATGATTTTAAAGAACTCATTTGGGCGTGGAGAATCAATAATTGCAGAATGGCAAAAAACTGATTTAGAATCACAAAAATTACATGTAGAGTTAGATTTTCCGTATATATTTAATTCAATTATAGGAGTAAACGGATTATTTAATTTGCTAAAACAAGATACTAGTTTTATAAACCTTAGAAGTAGAGGTGGCTTAAGTTTTATGCTACCAAATAGTAAAAGGATAAATGTTTTTATTGAAAATAAAACTTCAAACTTACTTTCTGTTACGCAATATGAAAACGCTACGGTTTTACCAGATTTTGCCGATACAAAAATAATTTTATATGGTTTAGGCTTAAAAATAAGAAAAACTAACAGAGCTTATAGTCCAACAAAAGGTTATATGCTTTACATTGAAGCTGCTTACGGAAACAAAACAATTAAGAAAAATACTAAACTACCAGAAGAATTATATGATAATATTAGCTTATCGTCAGCACAAATAGAAGCCAAATTTAATTCGCTAGTTTATTTGAAATTTACAAAACATATAAATTTAAAACTTAGGGCTGATGTAGTATATATTAATAATCAAAAATTATTTGTAAACGATTTGTATAGGTTTGGAGGGTTGAGAACTTTACGAGGATTTAACGAAGATGAATTATTTGCCGATTTTGTTACTTCTGGCACAATTCAATTAAACTATTTTTACGAAGAATATTCGAGCTTTTATATTTTTACCGATATAGCTTATTATGAGAGTCATATAAATGATTTAATACATGATACCCCAATGGGTATAGGTATTGGAACAAATTTTTCAACAAAGGCAGGTATTTTTACTGTTTCGTATGCACTAGGGAAACAATTTAATAATTCATTTCAATTTAATAACGCAAGAATTCATATAGGCTATATCTCAGTATTTTAGAATAAAAATTAAAACATAGTTTTGGTAAACAAAAAAATATTAACAAAAAAATATTTTTTACAGCAACCAATTTATGTTATTTTCGTCTTAGGTAAACATTATACCATAGTTTTAATGAACAAATATTCAAATATATACATATTGTTATTACTGATGTTGTCGTATACGGCTAAATCACAGTCTTATACATTAAATGGAGATGCTTCGTTTTTAGGTGGCGATTGTTATCAATTAACACCCGATGCTCAAGATAAGTATGGTACAGTATGGTATTCTGACCAATTAGATTTATCTCAACCGTTTGATATAAGTTTTAGAGCATATTTAGGAACTACAGATAATGAAGGTGCTGATGGAATAGTATTTGTTTTGCAAACTGCTGGTAATACAGCAATTGGTAATTCTGGTGATGGTATGGGATATTCAGGATTCTCACCTTCTTTAGGCGTTGAGTTTGATACTTATGATAACGGTGCTTGGAGCGGAGTTAGCTCTGAAATTGGTGAAGATCATATTGCAATATCAACAAATGGAGATGTATTAAATCCTATTGCAGGTCCAGTTCAAGCAAATTCAATTTTACCAAATATTGAATACGATTTTGAACACCCTGTACGCATTACATGGAACCCTTCAACTCAAATAATGGAAGTTTATTTTGATTGCGAACTAAGAATAACTACAAATTATGATATTATAAATAATATTTTTGGAGGAAATTCTATTGTTTACTGGGGATTTACAGGAGCAACAGGAGGATATCATAACGAGCAAAGAGTATGTATCGAAACAAATATATTAACAGTGCCAGATACAGTTTATGTATGTGAAGGAAGTACAGTTACACTTGATGCAACAGGGTCGGCTACAAATTCATATTCGTGGTTACCAAACTATAATATTAGTGGTGCAAATACGCAACAACCTAGTGTTTGGCCAACTCAAGATACAACTTACTACGTAACTTATACCGATTATTGTGGATTTGATAGAAAAGATTCAATTAGAGTTCTTGTAAATCCTCTTCCGCAGCCAAATTTGGGTAACGATACAGTTATTTGTTCAGGAAATAGTTTGTTATTAGACGCTGACGTTTTTGATAGCTATTTATGGAGCGGAGGAGAAACAACACAAACAATTACGGTAAATACTGGAGGAACTTATACAGTTTCTGTAACCGATGCCAACTCATGTATAGGTACTGATGATATTACTGTAATAATAGGTGCTCAACCAGATATTAATGCCGGAAATAATACTCAAATATGTGTAGGTGGCTCAGTTAATTTAACAGTTTCTTCTACAAATGGAATTAATTACGAATGGAGTTCAGGAGAAACAACACAATCAATTACAGTATCGCCAGGAACAACAACAACCTATTATGTAACAGTAACCGATGCTAATTTATGTAAGAATACTGATAATGTAACAGTTGATGTTGCATTAGCATTAATTGTTGATTTAGGAAATGATACAGCCATTTGTATGGGCGAAAACTTAAATATTACTGCCAATGGTGGCGTTTCGTATATATGGGCTACAGGAGAAGTAACACAAACAATAAATGTACATTCAGCAGGAAATTATGCTGTAACAGTTAGTGATGGTTCTACTTGTACAGGTACTGATGATATTAATATTGCAATAAACCCTCTACCAAATGTTAGTACAGGAAACGATGTAGATATATGCTTAGGAAATAGTGTAAATTTAAATGCTACAGGAGCGGCTGTTTATTCATGGAGTACAGGGGCTAACACTCAATCAATTAACGTATCGCCAACATCACAAACACAATATACTGTTATAGGTACAGATATAAATGGTTGTATAAATTCAGATGATATATTGGTTAATGTAAATCCATTACCTAATATTGATTTAGGACAAGATTTAGCAGTATGCGAAAATAATTCAGTAAATATTGCATCTAATATTACAGGTAGTTATATTTGGAGTACAGGAGAAACAAGTCAAGCTATAACTGTTACCCCAACATCAAATCAAACTATAACAGTTACAGTTACCGATAATAATGGATGCAAAAACAACGATGATATAGTAATAACCGTAACTACAGGTATAAATGTAGTTATTACTCCCGATTTATCAGCATGTCCTAATGAAGCTGTAACATTAACAGCTAGCGGAGGTACAACTTATCAATGGAGTACAAACGAAAGTACATCATCAATAAATATTAACACACCTTTGTCGGCCACTTATTATGCTGTTACTGTTAGCGATGGTAGTTCCTGTTTTGGTTACGATAGTGTTTTAGTAACACCTTATCCTTTGCCAAATGCAGATGCTGGTCAAAATCAAGAGGTTTGTGATGGTGAATCTGTAACCTTAACGGCATCAGGAGGTAATCAATATTTGTGGAGTACAGGAGAAAATAGTATATCAATAAATGTTAATCCTATTGTAACAACTCAATACAACGTAACAGTAACTGATATAAATGGTTGCGAAAACACAGATAATGTAATGGTAAATATACATCCTCCATTACAACTAGAAATACAACATTCACCTAATACTGTTTGCCCAGGAGAAAGTGTAATACTAACAACGACCATTACAGGAGGAGGTTCTCCTCCATATATGATGACCTTAAATGATGGAACAATTATTTCTCCACCATTAACTATTATTCCTACAGATACCACATTTATTACTATAAATGTTCAAAATTCATTTTGTCCGGGAGTAGTTACAGCAACCGAAATGATACCAGTTTTTCCTGTTCCAGAGCCAGACTTTACTTCTTCTGTAACATCAGGTTGTGAACCTTTAATGGTTAATTTTAATTCGTTATACGATGAAGAGGGATTACAATATAAATGGAATTTTGGTAATTTTGGAAGTAATTTTTCTACTGAAAAAAATCCAATTCAAATATTTGCAGAAGAGGGGGTTTATGATGTATCGTTACAATTAACAACAGAAGCTGGTTGTACAAAAGCCAAAACGCTAAATCAAATGATTACTGTATATCCTAAACCTTTTGCAAAATTTATTGTTGAACCTCAAGTAATTAATTCACTTAACCCTGAAGTAAAATTTACAGATTTATCATACGGTGCATACGGAAGTATCTGGTTTTTTGGAGATGGAGACACTTCTAGTATAATTAATCCATTTCATAAATATAGTGTAAATCAGGCTGGTGAATATAAAGTAACACTAATTGCACAAACTGAATATGGCTGTGTAGATACTACAAAAAACATAATAAAAGTACAGGATATAACAACAATTTATGTACCTACAGCTTTTTCGCCAGATGGTGATAATATTAATGATATTTTTAATGTTCAAGCTCATGGTATTGAGTTAGATAGTTATACAATGTGGATATATAATAGATGGGGTGAAGTTATTTATAAAACTTCAGATATTTATAATGGTTGGAATGGAATAGCTAAAGATAGCAAAATGGTTGAACCAGGAGTTTATACATGGAGGTTAGTGTATAAAGAAATCTCGGGCGATGAGTATACAAGAGCAGGAGTAGTAACTGTTATTCGATAAATTGCATTTACAACTAAATTTCGCTGCTTAACTAGGTTACGCTTATAAATAAAAAAATAGAAAAACCGAAAAGTTATGTGAATTAAGTAGGGTCTGCTGAAAAGCTCTGAGGAGTATTAGATTTTTATTTTCTGAAATGCAGATGTATATACATACCTCAAATTGAAGAAGATAAAAATATGATGTACCTCAGAGCAAGCATAAAACTATGATTTTAACATTTGTAAATGCAAACTTATAAG
>Ga0256827_10002105_pt1 | contig 12845 bp, 9 predicted proteins | sample CV84metaG_FD_185977 | JGI IMG/M metagenome (GOLD analysis project Ga0256827, IMG submission 185977) | Hydrothermal vent microbial communities from East Pacific Rise, Pacific Ocean - CV84 | ecosystem: Environmental > Aquatic > Marine > Hydrothermal vents | place: Pacific Ocean: East Pacific Rise... | reverse complement strand
GTCCATATTTATCATCACAATAAGGAAGTTCTCTACTCCCTAACTTGTAATTCTCACAATCTGAATCACTCTCACACATTAAAATACACCTACCCATTTCACTTGATTTATATCCCTCATCACACTGGCATGAATCTTCACCATACTCATCTATAATGCATTTCCCCATTCCACAATGGTTCTCATATCCCTCTTTTTTACAAATATTTTGGTAACACTTATGTCGATAAGCATTGCAGTATTCATTCTCTTTACATTCAGAATCACTTTTACAACTTGTAAAAACAATACAATTATTTGCAACTCCCATTGAGTTTTCCGTACCTGTTTCACAACTACTATGTTCACATGATAAAAATATCATTGAACTAAATATTAAAAAACTTAAAAATATAAAAATCTTCATAATATCCTCTCCTTGTTGATACACACGGCAGTGTGTATCTTCTGTATCTTCTGTAATTTGTAACATTTTTTCTCTCTTTTAATGTTTATAGAAAAAATTTATCAGAAATTTTAATTATTGTCAAGGAAATAGAAGCAAATCAGTATCAAGGGAGTCGCAGCTAGTTCCACCATCAGATGCCTTGCATCTGAACAATGGGTTGCAACCCATTGTTGGTGGAGATTTATGATATCATTATTATACCTATTTCATATTGATTGAAAGAATATCCTCAAAAGAGGTGCAAAAGCACCTCTTAAAATAAATTAACGATTAGAACTATAATCTACACAGTTACCAATTTCTGTATCACAATATTGAAATTCCATTTTTTTATAGCGATAATCACAATCCTCATCTATTTTACATTTAGGTACACAAATTGTTACATCCCCATTATAAGTATAAAACTGTGCTCCCTCATCACACTGGCAATAAAACCATTCATCCTCCTCTGTTTTAGGGTCATCATGTGGAATACATTTGCCTAACCCACACTCATTTCCTGATTTTTCACATGGATTAGGCTTACATTCCCCCCCATCACAAATATTATATAACTGTTCACTTTTACAATCAGCATCACTACTACATGATTTAAAAACAACACAGTCAGTTCCTCCATCAGCTCCATTACAATTAGAACATGATACAAATATCAAGCTACTTACTATAAATAAAAAACTTAACAACATTAATACTAACTTATATGTACTTTTCATAATATCCTCCTAATAAACTTTAACAACTTCAATATCGGGCTTATTTATATCATAAATAGCAGGCCTATACTGATTATTTTTTTTATAATATCCTTTATAGTAATTATCTCCATTTTGATTAACCAAGTTATCATAGTCAGTATCAATAATTTTATAATCAATAACTTCACTATCACTTGTTACAGCCATAATTTTAGCTTTACATGATAATATCTCACCATTTAAAGGATTAACACCTATTTTAATATAATTTTCTTCTAGAAATGGATTACCATTATTTGATAAATTAAAAGTAAAAATCACCTCATAAACATTTGCAGTATTATCTGCATTACCACTATAGTCATAATGCCTATCTGCCATTAATGCAATATCAATATTTAATACTTTATAATTATAAGTTTCTACAGTATTTTTAATATTATTATCATAAAAAATATCAGCATTATTTTTCAGTGAATAAATTAAGCTATCATCATTTAACTCTAAATCCCAAATAGATGAATTTACATCATAATCAACAGTTAAAAAATTATCTTTGTCTTCTTTATTATAAGAAACGATTGTTTCTCCATTAAAAACATCTTCTTTTTTAATTTTAAATGCTATTGCTAAATTATTTGAAATACTTTCAGTTATAATTTCTTGGTTTGATTCATTTAAAACAATCCACTCTTCTGGTTTATGATTAATTTGAGAAAAATCATAATGACGATTCTCATAATTAACATAAGCATAATAACAATAACCGTAATCCTTAATAAATTTTCTATCTGGGTCAGGTAAAGTTCCTCCTTCTAGCAATCCATAACCCCAAAAATGGTCATCATGAACATAAGATGGTATATCTAATCCATTATCATAACCCAAACAAGGGCCAGGAGCAATATAGCCAGCATTTCTTTCTGGTGTTCCTGAACCAAAATTATGATTCCAGGCATAAGCAATAGAGTGGCTATCTACATCATCCCAAAATTCTTTTGATTCATCGTAATAAGTACCTATCCAATGAGAAAGAATATACATTCCACCAAATCCATGTAAGCCATTAGCAAAATGCTGCTTATAACTATCAAAAACTTCATATTCACTTGTTTCATAAAGATGAATACAAGCACTACTACCTTTACATGCCTCAATTCCATTATAAATAGTACCCATAATCCTACAGGTATCGCAAATAACTCTACCTAAACCATTACATGCAGAGGTTATCATCCATTCTGTTTCATAATCTCCCATAGCAGTACCCTCTGATAAATAATCCTTATAATTTACAAAACTTAAATTTTGTAATACATCTTGGTCAGACCCTTTTCCTGACACCCAAGAACCATGTGCTGCATAATAAACAAAATCAGCATTATCCATTACTTTATTTTGGTCTTCATCTTCTTTCCAGTATTTTTGATAGGATTCATTAGGTAAATAAGGATAATAATTTCCAGTATTACTATAAAAAGCTTTGATTGTATTTTTAGGAGCATACTTTACTAAACCAGGAGCTAAGCTACGAGCATTTGCATTTAAATTAGCATGAGTAATAACAGATGGATAGTGCCCTGAATATATTTCAAGTTTACCTAAATTATTTAAGTTCAATTTAATAAATCCTGCTTCAAAATTAACATTACTAGAATTAGGAAGATTTTTATTTACTTTGAACTTGCTAAAAACTTTTGATACCCCTTCAGCATTAGTAGTTTTTAATTCTCCATGCCCTATAACTTTTAAACCACCAACAACTCTGATACCTTTTACTTGCTCTGGTTTTATAATAGTATTAACTCCAATCTCAATCACTCCTATATCAAGTACAATTTCTCTTTCTCCTTCAAGGTCATCACTTTTATACAATTCAACATAACCAAATAAGCCACCATTATACCTAGAAGCATATTCCTTATGCCCATAAAAACGATTCATTGTCGCATGATTTTTAGGTTGTACAAGCATATACTTTATTTTAGTAGGAGAATAACTACCTCTGATATCATCAGACTCACTAAAGAATTTACACTCCTCTTTTGCCTCATCTGGACATAAATAAACTTCCCATCCAGTATTTACTTTTATTGACTTTATATCATCTTTATCTATTGGAGTATCATAAAAGTCATGCCTTCTATAGTACATAGTATGAGTATCATCTGTCCATGTAATATCTACACCTTCATTTCTAATTTCATGAGTACCATTTTCAACGATAAGAGTTTTATAGGAGTTTGCACTATCTTCTATCTCCCATGGAGTACTGTTTGTCATTGTAATATATTCATCATTATTATTATCATATACAGCGGAATCTTTCTCTTTTATATTCAGATAAACATTCAAATTACCGCTTTTATACACAGACCTAGGATTATGAATATGGTTATTATAAACATTTTCATTTACATAAGTAATATGGTTTCCTCTGTAATTAGGGTCTTGATAAACAGTTACATAGGGAGTATTCTGGCCATAAAAATCATATAACTCTACCTGTGTTTTTGGCTGTACAATTATAGATTCAACATAAGGACTTGAAGGAAGCATAACTTCAGTTAAACTATCATAAGTTCTGTTTGGCTCTATAATTTTACAATCTGTAAATTTAGAGTTCTTACTTGGACAAGCAAATGCTTCCCAGTTTTCATGAAGGTAAATTATATTTGCACTATTGTTAATTATAGCTCCTTCCCATGAACCTCCTGTATCATTGGAGGCAGTGTGGCTTGTTACCCCTTTGCATTCAATATCATTGCAAATAATTAAGCCATTACTTAAATCAGTATCACTATAAATAAAACCATCAAAAACTAAATCCCTATTAAGAAAAGTAATTATATTAGTCATTTGATGTATAAACTCACCCCAAACCAATGAAACATTAGAGTAATCAGGAGAATAAACTTCTGTATATGGTAATTTTAATATATCAAAATCACTATTAAAAGCATTCTTGTTTATATTACCTTGTGCAAGAAAAGCATAATGCAATATATCTGTATCATAATCAACCTTTTTAAATAAAATATATGGTTTGGAACTTCCATATACCTCTAAAAAGCTGTTATAATCCTTAGGTTGTCCAATTACATAGTTTTTATCATAATCATTAGAATATTCAAAATTAATAAGCTCATCTTGAATATAATTTATTCCATCTTGTTTAATAAAATTACTTGTTGGTGAAAAGTCATTATTATAATTTAGAAAATAAGCTTCCCAATTGTTAATAGCTTTTGCAGAAGTATAAATATTAGTATTTAATCCATAATAATTAGTTCTAACAATTATACACTCACCATTCAAATCATGCTCTTCACAAAGTAAAACACCACCACATGATGCAGATGTTTTATCTCCACAATAATTCCAGAATGTTGCAGAACCTGAATCAAGACAAATTGCTTTATCTTCTATATCTTCAACACAAGTATCTTTACCTGTACACGGATTTATATCTTCGTGGCAATATGATAAGCATTCTCCACTTGATGACATATTATAACCATCAGCACATTCACAATGGCTTTTTCCATAGCCATCATAAATACATATTTTATGAAGAGCAAAACCACAGGCTCCTATATTTGAGCATGGGTTAAAATACCATTTTTGAGCATCTGCATCATAAACTTTAGCTGGGGCTAAATCAGTTTTAACAGGGGTTCTTTCGTCCAAAGGACTTGTATTCTGCACCTGAGCCATAACACCAACACTAAAAAAAATTAATAAAAATATAAACTTCATTGTTTTATCTCCTTAAATATTAACAAAAAATTAAAAAATTACAAATTTTTAATTTTTTGCAATCAGGAGAGCGTTTTCTTAGAGAAATGAATACAAGTTTCTTTCTTCTAACAAGAGAAATGGTTTTAATGAGATATATTGGCATATATCTCTCCTTGTTGATACACACGGCAGTGTGTATCTTCCGTAACTTGTAACTTGTAACTTGTAACTTGTAACTTGTAACTTGTAACTTGTAACTTGTAACTTGTAACTTGTAACTTGTAACTTGTAACTTGTAACTTGTAACATTCTTTCTCTTTTTTAATGTTTATAGAAAAAATTTATCAGAAATCTACTTTATTGTCAAGGAAAAATGAAAAAATAATCTGAAATTGATAAAAATATTTTTTATTAATAAAATCAAATAATTAGAAAGGGATAAATCTATATGATATCATTGTCACCCTATTTAGATTAACTTAACACCGACCTCTTCCATTCCCTCGGCCTCTGCCATTTCCATGCCCATTTCCATAGCCATTATTACGACCTCTGCCTCCACGGCCTCTGGCATAACCAAAATGATATCCTTCTCCATTCATTTCCTTGTCATACCACTCATCAGAAACAGCATTTTCCTTGTTACATTTACCAAGCCCTCTTCCTGTTTTTGGCCCTTTTTCTTCAGGCCCTTTACCATTAAAATTTGCCATAATGACCTCCACAATTATGACCGTTTCCACGGCCATTCCCAGAATTTCCATGACCGTTTCCACGGCCATTCCTATGTTTAAAATTAAAATTACCACCTTCTATATTTAAGGATTTTCCTTCTATAAGCATAATTGAAATTTTCTTTCTTGCAGATTCAATAAGCCTTGAAAATGTAGGCCTTGAAATCTCCATTAATTCAGCAGCATCTTCCTGTTTCATATTTTCATAATCAGCAAGTCTAATTGCTTCATACTCTTCTGTTAATAAAGTTATTTGCTCTAACTCGCTTGCCCTTACTCCAGCAGGCTTAAACAAATTATATTCAGGCTTTTTTAATACTGTTCTGCTTTTCTTTGGTCTCATAATTCCTCCATCTTAACAATAATATAATGAACATATGTTCAAAAGTCAAGATTTTTTATCTTTTCTATAAAATAGAATCATCTACAATATTTAATTTTTTACATTAAGTTAATACAGATAACTATCTGAATTAACTAATAAAACAAATAAAACTTAAAAATTGACTTTAAAACTCATTTTTTATTAAAATCCTAATACTTTGGGAGTATTTTATGGCTAAAAAAAAGAAAAATATTAAAACTGTTAAATCCAAAAAAGAAAAAACTGAAAATATTGAAAGAAAACAGCTCATTCCTAGTGAAATATTATGGATAATTAAAATCTTTATGATAGTATTTATTACACTATCAATTTTTTCACATAATTATCTTGACAGTTCATTCAATAGAATAAGTGAAGAACCAATTAAAAACTATTTTGGAGTTATTGGAAGCTACTTTTCTGATATAATATTTCAACTTTCAGGAGTTATATCTTATATTATTCCTATATTTTTTCCAATTTACTACATAAAAAAACAATTTTTCAAAGAAAAAGAAATATTCTTAATTTTTAATATTCAAGCAATGATGATGCTAATTACAATTTCCTCATTAATAACAATTTATCCTATTTATGAATATCAGGGAGGGATTACAGGCTCTTTAGTTACCTTGTCTCTTACATCTGTATTAAATGATATTGGAGCAACTTTATTTTTATCATTTATATTGTTTACGATATCTATTATAATGTACGAAATTCCTGTTAAAAAACTGGCTATTGCATTTATGCATTTTGTTTATAATTCATTTATGGGATTATTTTCATTATTAAAAAATCACCTTATGGACTTAAAAGAAGATAAAAATGAAATAAATGAAAATAAAGATGAAACTAAAAAGAAAGATGAAAAAAGCTCCAAAAAGGTAAATAAAAAGAAAGATAAAATCATAGAAGACTATGATGTAATTAAAATGGAAAAACTAAAAGTAAAAGAAGAAATTAAACTTGAAAAAGAAAGATTAAAGCTTGAAAAGATAAAAAGAAAGCAAGAGGAAAACCAAAGAAAACAAGAAGAAGCCAAAGCAAAGAAAATATCAAAAGAAGAAGAAAACATAATAGAAGATATATTTGCAGAAGATATCAATGAAGAGCCCAATGAAGATATCAATGATATCCCTAAAAGTGAGGATATTAAAAAAGCCCCAGAAAATAAGGAATATAAAGAGCCTATAATCAATGAAAATATAAAAACAGAAAATACAATAATAGATACAGAAACAACAAAAGAAGAAAGAGCTTTTGTTATGTATTCAAAAATAAAAGATATTGATGAAAACTTTATCATTGATGACTTAACCTCCCCTACCCCTCCTCCAGTTACAATAAATAAGGAAGCAAAAGCCACTTATACAGAACCAAGTGAAATTCCTGTTAAAAAAGAAGTAAATAATTCTTCAGATAATGAAAGCAGTAAAAACGCTAATAATAGCGTTTCTGCAAAGAATAAAAATGGAGAGAAAAAAGAAAAAATAAAATTTAAGAACTTTGAATCTGCATTAAAAGATGAAAATAATGAAATAAATGAAGAAATTGAAATTAAAGTTGCTAAAAAAACAAATATGGACAATTTTGATGATTTTGAAATCTTAGTAGATGATAATAAAGAAACAAACTATAAACTTCCACCTATTGAATATTTAAAATTTGAAGAAGCTAAAAATGATATCGACCAAAGTTACCTTGTAGAAAATGCAAGATTAATTGTAGAATGTTTAGGAGATTTTGGAATCAATGAAGTTAAAGTAAAAGAAATTTTTCAAGGCCCAACTTTAACAACCTATGAACTCGAAATTAAAAGAGGAATTCAAATTTCAAAAGTAATTAAATACACAGATGAAATTGCTGCAATGCTAAAAGTTTCTGGTGTAAGAATGGTTAGTATTCCTCAAAAAGGAGTTATTGGAGTTGAAGTACCAAATAAAAAACGGGAAATTGTATGGCTAAAAGAAATTATTGCCTCAAAAGAATATCAAAAAGAAGCCAAAAAATCAAAGTTAACCGTTGTTCTAGGAAAGGACATTAGTGGAGAACCTATAATTGCTAATTTAGCTAAAATGCCTCACTTACTGATTGCAGGAACAACAGGCTCTGGTAAGTCTGTATTTAACAATGTTTTAATAACTTCCATTCTTTATAATGCAACACCTGATGAAGTTAAGTTTATACTTATCGACCCTAAAATGCTTGAGTTCTCACTTTACAATGATATACCAAACTTATTATTTCCTGTAATAATAGACCCTAAAAAAGCTGCTCATGCTTTAAACTGGGCTGTTGATGAAATGCAAAGAAGATATGAATTAATTTCAAATAACTCTGAAAGAGATATTGTTTCCTATAATGACAAAATGAAAAGATTTAAAGAAGAAGGGCCTTCTCAGGAAGTACTTAATGAAATTCAGGAACTTGAAACCCTAAAGGAAGAAATTGAAAATGATGAATCTATTTCTGAAGATGAAAAAGACAGAGAATCAAGATTAGTTACCTTTAAAATTGCACAAATAAAAGTTAAATATTCAAATCCTGAAATACTTCCTTATATTGTAGTTGTACTTGATGAATATGCAGATTTAATGATGGTTGCAGGTAAAAATGTTGAAATATCTATTTCAAGAATAGCTCAAAAAGCAAGAGCTGCAGGAATTCACCTTGTAATCGCAACACAAAGACCAGATAAAGATGTTGTAACTGGTATTATTAAAGCTAATTTACCTGTTAGAGTAGCTTTAAGTGTTAAAGGTAGTACAAATTCTAAAATCATTTTAGATTCAACAGGAGCAGAGAAATTGCTTGGCCACGGTGATTTATTATATCTGGGTCCAGGAACATCAAATATAAACAGAATTCAATCACCACTTGTTACCTCTGATGAACAAAAGAAAGTTCTTAGCTTTTTAAAAGCCCAAGGTAAACCAACATATACTCTTGATTTATTAAATAAATATGATGAAGGTGATGATGATGGTATTAGTGAAGTAAGTGATGATGATAAAGATGTAAAATATGATGAAGCAGTTAAAATTGCTATTGAAATGAAGAAAATTTCTGCATCATACTTACAAAGAAGATTAAAACTTGGCTACAACAGAGCTGCAAGAATTGTAGAAGTAATGGAAAAAGAAGGAATCGTTGGGCCTCCAAATGGTTCAAAACCAAGAAAAGTAATGATTTCTGAATACTCATCAAACAGTTTTTAAAAAAATAAATCAATTCACTATAATTTACTTAAAATAACTTGAACTTGTTACTTTATTGTATAAAATAAAAGTATTATTATTTCTAGGAGTTAGTCATGATTAAAAAAGGTGATTTTTATGGTTTTCATAGAGTCTTAAATGAAGATGGTGTTTTACCACAAGGTGCGAAAAAATTAAATAATGATTTTTCTGTTAAATATGACAATGAATATCTTATTGAAGTTGAAAAATTAAATATTGATGCAGCTTCTTTTAAACAAATAAAAGAATCAGTTAATTCAGATAAAGAAGCCATGAAGAAAAAAATTATGGATATTGTTACAGAAAAAGGAAAAATGCAAAATCCAGTTACAGGAAGTGGTGGCGTTTTAATTGGAACAATTACTTATGTAGGAGAAAAGATTAAAAATCCTGAATTTAAAGTAGGAGATAAAATTGTAACTCTTGTTTCTTTAAGTTTAACTCCATTATTTTTAAATGAAATTACAGATATAGATTTAACCAAGGACAGAGTATTTGTAAAAGGAACAGCAGTACTGTTTGAATCAGGTATTGCATCAGTAATAGACCCTACCCTACCTGAATCATTATCAATGGCTCTTCTTGATGTAGCAGGAGCACCAGCACAAACTAAAAGACTTGTAAAGGAAAATCAGGATTTAGTAGTTTTAGGAACAGGAAAATCAGGATTATTAGTTATTGCACAAGCCAAAAAACAAATAGGAAAAGGGAAAATCATTGCTATTGATTTATTTGATACAAATAAGGATTTTTTATTAAAAAACAATTATATAGACCACTTTATCATGGCAAACGCACAAAAACCAGTTGAAGTATATAATAAAATCAAAGAATTATTGCCTGATTTAGCAGATATCGTAATCAATACAGCAAATGTCCCAGATACTGAAATGGCATCAATTATGCCAGTAAAAGATGAAGGAATTGTTTACTTATTTAATATGGCATCAAATTTTCAAAAAGCAGCTCTTGGAGCAGAAGGGGTTGCAAAGGATATCACAATTATAGTTGGAAATGGTTATGCCAAACAACATGCTAAAACAACCTATGATTTAATCAAATCAGATAATATTTTAAAAGATTTATTTATGAGTAGATATAATTAGTATTTTTTATTTTTAAACCCAAAGGAGACCTTATGAGAATTTTAGAAAATTTTTCCATCGAAAACTTAAAAAAAGAAGTTGAAAAAGTTGAAGATGCTGATCTATTAAACTTAAATTTTAGTAAAATTGAGAAAACATTGGATAAATTCCGAACTGGATACAAACATACATTTAGGAATGTAAAACAAAAAGAACTACCTAAATTATATAAAGAATGGATGACTAATATTGAAAGTAATATATTGGATTTAGTTAAATTAAAATTAAAACTTGATACCCTAACTGATTCTGAATTATTAAAACACTTTAAAGCTATTAACTATGATACAATACAACTAGACTCCATTCCATTCCCTATAAAATTTAAAGAAACAGGAGAGGAGCTATCTTTAACTGATATTCAAAAAATAATTTCATTAAAATTTTATCCACAAGAACTTGAAAGATTAATTGAAAAGAAAGATTTAGAAAAGCTTTCAGCTTTTCTTCTTGAAAAAGCTCAAAATAAAAAATATGATTGGTATGATTCTTGGTTACTTCAACCTACTGCTTTCTGGAGTGATCCTGATTTAATGGAAGTAATGAAAAAAATAATAATAAAAGAAAAAAATAAAACGACAAGATATTTCTCAGAAGAATTCTTGAAATCAATTTCTAAAAAAGGAAATCGAAGTGCCATTAGAACATTATATTGGTTTCAAAAAAATCACAAGGGTTGCCGAGTAAGAAAAGAAACAGCAGCTGCATTATTAGATGCTAAATATTATTTCTTTATTAAAAACTTTAAGGAATATAACTTTTTAGAAACAGAAGAGCTTTTAGACAAAGTTTTAATTGAATTTGATAAAGAATATAATCTTACAGAGCTAAAAAAAGAAAAAGAACTATTTAAATTTTATAAATATCAACTTGAGAGAATTGAAGATTTACTTGCTTCAAAAAGGCTATACTCATATAAAAACTGGTTTAATATATTTAATGAAAATAACTTAATGAAGGATATTGCATCAAAGTTATTATGGGGAACTTATAAAGATGGAATATTAGATAAAACATTTATGTTCAAAGATGGTCAGTTACTTGATATAAACGGAGATACTCTTTCCCTTAATAATGAAAGTATCACATTAGTTCATCCAACAGAGCTATCTGAAGATACTTTAAAAAGCTGGAACTCTATTTTCAAAAAAAATAAAATCAAACAGCCATTTCCTCAATTAGCAAGAGACACCTATTTTATTAAAGACACTCTACTTCCATTTAAAGAGCTAACTTCTGGTTCTTTTGCCAGTAAAAAACTAGGAAATAAATTATTACAACAAGGTTGGTTCAGCTATCATGATTTCTTTGGTTTTTTTAAGGGATACTATAAAGAATTTGATAGTTACCCTCTTGGTATTAAATTTGGCTACGAAGAAGGTAAATTTGATGATGATAGCAAGGTTGCAGGTATAGTAGAAGAACATTTTTATCATAAAAATAAATATTCAGATATATACAAGCTTATGTTTCCATCTAAAACCTATGCAGAGTCATATGCAGATGTAGTAAAAGAAGCCGAATTTATAAAAGAATCTGAAAAGATTGATATAAGGCTTTTTAGTGAAATTTATAGAGAAATTAAATTATTAACTAAAGCTGCCAGCCACTAAATCTTTAGCCATGTAATAAAAAAACTAAATAATAGTAATCTTTTAAACAACAGGAGAAAGATATGACTAAAATAAAAATAATCGTTTTATCTGATACACATGGACAGCATAGAGCGAAATCCTTAACTCTTCCTGATGGAGATATAATCATTCATGCTGGTGATGTTAGCAGTAAAGGAGAATTGAATTCTGTTGTTGATTTTTTAGATTGGTTTTCTGAACTTCCTTATAAATATAAAATATTCATTGCAGGAAATCATGATTTTCTATTTGAAAAAGAAAGTGATAAAAATATCAAAAATTTAATACCTAAAAATGTAATTTATTTAAATGATTCAGGAACTGTAATTGAGGGGATAAATATATGGGGCTCTCCTGTTCAGCCATTTTTTTATAACTGGGCTTTTAACAGAAAAAGAGGTAAAGAAATTAAAAAACACTGGGACTTAATACCTGAAAATACAGATATTCTAATTACTCATGGGCCAGCTTTTAGTATTTTGGATAAAACAACAAGAAATGACTTCGCAGGATGTAAAGATTTACTTGTTAAGATAAAGGAAATTAAGCCTAAATACCATATATTTGGACATATACATGAGGCCTATGGAGAAGCAGAAGAGTTTGGAGTTAAATTTATAAATGCCTCTTTAATGACTGAAAGATATAAATTAAAGAATAAAGCTATTGTAATTGATTATTAAGTATTATCTTTTTTAGTGTCAAGCTTGAATCTTGCCACTTATCACTCAACTGCAAAGCATTTTCGTTTGTAAATTTAGCCTTAAAAAGTCTAAATTTATTTTTTATTAAATATAACATAATTCATAATAAGAACATTTTTTACATATTTTACT
>Ga0256827_10002104_pt1 | contig 12846 bp, 5 predicted proteins | sample CV84metaG_FD_185977 | JGI IMG/M metagenome (GOLD analysis project Ga0256827, IMG submission 185977) | Hydrothermal vent microbial communities from East Pacific Rise, Pacific Ocean - CV84 | ecosystem: Environmental > Aquatic > Marine > Hydrothermal vents | place: Pacific Ocean: East Pacific Rise... | reverse complement strand
TGTATTCGGACCAAACCTTTTTTTTTCCCAAAAAGAGTCTAAATCTATATTTTTTATATCTAAAATTTCTCTTGCAACAGGATATAAAAAGTAGTCTCCTTTTTTTACATCTTGAGCAAAAGAGATTTGACTCTTTAAAACAATCGGTTTAATATGTTTTCGTTTTTTAATTACTCCATAAAATTTTTGAGGTCGATTTTTCTCTATACGAATATAGGGTAACTCTCTGAAAGCCTCCTCTTTAGAGACAATTAACATATCATGATTTGCTGTAAAAGTGGACCAATTATTCATCAAGTCTGTTTTAAACTTCAACATTTTATATTGAGGTTTATGTTTTAGTGTCTCAATTACTTCTGTTGATTTTCCATTAGAGGTAAAAACTTTATCTCCAACTTTAATATCTTGAATCTCTCTTAATCCATCAACTGTTCGAACCTCTTCATTTGGAGCTAAACAGCCAAAGCAGTGAAAAATCTGCTTTACAGGGCTAATAACAAAGCTGGGAGTCTTCTCGCCATGAAAGGGGCAATTGGCTTTAAAATTTGCTCCTGCCTTTTTTATCTCTATATAGTTAGAGATAATATCAACAATGTCAATGTTATTTTTGAGTTGTTCTACCGATGCGTTGTCTATCATAGACGTATTATATCTAAAAGAAGAAACAACAAAGAAAGCACTATTTAACAATATAATGAAATACAAGGGTGTATCTCAATGCACCTTGTTATAAATAATATTCTAGCACAAAAAATCTAAAAATAAAAATAGCCAATAAAGAGAGAGGGATAAAAGGTATATTCTTAAACTGAAATTGTAGTATAATCCATTAAATAGATAAAATATAAAGGAATAAAGAATGAATCCCAAAACACTACTCTTACTCTTGGCTATCTTTCTAATATCGGGATGTACTCCCCCTAAAAAACAACCACTTATCAAACTAGATACTAAAGGACATACGGCAGAGATAGACCGTATTATTGTAACTAAATCAAAAGATATTATTTCAGCTTCAATTGATAAAAGTATAAGAGTTTGGAGCAGTGCCACAGGTAAAGAGAAGAGAAGAATTCTTGGACAGATTGGAACAGGCAAGAGAGGGATGATATTTACCATGGCTCTTAGTCCAAACGAAGAGTTTTTGGCTGTTGGTGGATATATGAAAGGGATTAGAGTATATAACTATAAAACAGGAAAAATTTTTAAAATATTAAAGTCTCATAGCCGTAAAGTTAATGATTTATCTTTTAGTGATGATGGGAAGTATCTAATTTCAGCTTCAAATGATAAAACAGCTAAAATTTGGAGTGTAAAAGATTTCTCTCTACTAGATACTATTAAATTTCATACAAAAATAGTAGAGGCTGTTAAAATTATAAAAAAAGAGGGTAACTATTTTGCAGTTACAGCAGGATTAGACAAAAAAATAGCACTCTATGATATACAGAAAAAGAAGATAATCAAATCGCATACATTAAATCATAGATTAATGAGTCTAGCTACATCAAAACAGCATATATCTGTTTGTGGATATTATGATAAAAATATAGATATTTACAATTACAACTTAGAGCATATCAAAACTATTATTTCAAAAAGTAGCCCTGTAAATATTGCCTACTCTCCAAATGAGAAGTTATTAATTGCAGGTAATAACGCATATCCTACAAATATAAATATATATGATGTTAATCAAAACTACAAAAAAATCCAAAGCTTTAAAAGTGATGGAGGTATTATAATGGGAGTAGCATTTTTAGATAACCAAACAGCCATCTCTGCTGGAGGAGACAAGAATAAAATATATATTTGGGATATTCAAAGAGCCAAAGTTTTAAAAAAAATAGATGGAGAAGGAGACGCAGTTCATAGTGTGGGCGTAAAAGGAGATACTATTGCATTAGGACATAGTGATTGTAGGTCAGCTAACTGTCAAAGACTCCAAAAATCTATAAACCTAAAAAAATTTCAGATGCAAAACTTAAGAGATACAAAGTTTAATAAAATATCTACTACCTACGGAAACTACTCACTAACACGTAGAAAAGGTGGAGAGTATAAACATGACCAAGCTGTAATAGATATAAAAAGAGATGGCAAAACCATAGCATCTATTACACGAAGTTCGTACAATGGTATCTATCATACCTGTTATGGCTTCTATAAAAACTATGTAGTTACAGGTGGAGGAGATGGTCATTTGGAAATATATAACCTAAAAGGAGAGAGAGTAGCCAATTTAGTAGGACATACAAAAGATATTTTATCTATTGCCATTGATAAAGATAGACTAGTTAGTGGAAGTGAGGACCAAACTGTAAGAATTTGGAATTTATCTAAAATAGAATCCTTTATGAAGCCTCAATTGACTCTCTTTATCTCAAAAAACAGTGAGTGGGTAGTATGGACTCCTGAAGGCTTTTACCACTCTTCAAAAGGTGGAGAGAAATATATAGGTTTTCATATAAACCGTGGAGCAGAATATGAAGCTGAATTTGTAGATGTTGGAGCTTTGAATAAACAACTACATCGCCCTGATATTATTGCAAAAGTTTTAAAAGGAGAGAATCTTTCACTTAAAGAGAAGAAGATAATAAACCAAGTATTAAAGATAAAATCAAATTTAGAAGAGTTTAAATAAAAAAACCTATGCATCCTGATATTTTAAAGCTATTAATTTAAACTCCTCTTTGAGTTCAACAAAAGCTTTTATAATCTCGGGGCTATAGGTTGTTCCTTCTGATTCAAAAATAATTGATTCTGCCTCTTCAAAACTAAAAGCTTTTTTATATCTTCGTTTACTGATAAGTGCATCATAGACATCTGCCAAAGTCATAAATTGAGCCTCTATAGGGATTTCATTACCCTTTAGACCATTTGGATAACCTGTACCATCCCACTTTTCATGATGATAAAAAGCAATATTATAAGCTACCTTTAGAAAATCATTCTTATCATAAAAAGTTAATGTATTTTGAATTACATTTTTTCCCAATAAAGAGTGTGTTTTCATCACTTCAAACTCGCCTTCAGTCAACTTTCCAGGCTTTTTTAAAATAGCATCTGGTATACCAATTTTACCAATATCATGAAGAGGAGCTGCCTCATATATGAAATTAATATAGGTGGGGGTTAAAACATTTCTATACATCTTTTTTTTATAAAAATAATCTGCAAGCAACTTAACATAGTTTTTGGTTCGTAAAATATGAGCCCCTGTTTCATCATCATGTATAGTGGCTAAAAGCGTCATACTATCTACCGTGGCAGAGTGAGACTGCAAGAGAGCCTGATGAGCCTTTTTTTGCTCTTTTTCATTTAGAAGAATAAACGATATACTCATAGTAAAGAAAAAGGTTAAGAAAGGAAACCATAAGTAACCAATCGAAATATAAATATGATTAAAATAGAGCAGTGTAACCCATATTGTACTTAAAGTTATAATAGACGAAAAGAAAAAGAATATTAGGATATACCACCGTTTATATAAAAAAATCACCATAATTAAAGATAGAAAAAAAGATAGATAAAGATTAACCTCTTTATATAAAACAGGTTGTACATACAAATCATCGTTTAAAATATTCTCAATCAATGTTCCATGAATCATGGTATTTGAGATATTTTGATGGTTGGCTAAAAGTTTTCCATTATCAATTCCTGTTGCACTAGAACCAATCAGTACAATTTTTCCCTGAATCATCTCTCTGGGTACTCTATTTTCTAAAATATCAATAGCTGAAATCTGTTTTGGAGAAGTTGAGTTAAAATTTAACAAAACATAAGAGTCTCTATCCATCTTTACATTATGCCCTAAAATAGAGAATCTATTTTTCTCTTTTTTCTCACTTAGGCTATCAATATTAAATAGTGTTGCTAAAGCAAATGATGGAATCAGCCTACTTTGATAATTAATAAAAAGAGGCATACGACGAAAAAGCCCATCGGCATCTACCTCTGCATTAACAAAACCTAAACTATCAATACTCTTTTGAATATTAATATGATTACAGAGAGCAAAATTAGCAGAAAGAGAGGTTTTAATATTAGTAAAATCATATCCATAGGTACGTAAATCCCAACACTCACTGCTACTACTAATTTTCTCTTCTGAAAGATAGATAGATAGTGTACTTTGAGAATTTGCTAAACTCTCTGTTAAAATCAAATCATTATCTTTTAAACCAACAGGTAATGAAGGCATCTCAATTTTATAGTTAAAAAACTCTTCATAAAAATGCTGTATATTAATAGGAGAAGTTCTATCTTTTTCAGAAAAAATAATATTAACCCCAATTACACTAGGATTAAAAAGAGAGACTTGACCTATTAGTTTAGCATTAACAATACGAGGCCAAGGCCACTGACCAAACTTCTTTAAACTAGCATCATCAATATCAATAATAACAACAGAATTAGTACTTTTTTTACCACTTTTATGTAATCCTACAAGAGTATCATAAAGTCTATAATCTAAATTTTGGATGGTTGAAGAGAGATAGAAATGGAGTAACAATGCAAACAATATAATTACACCATATTTAATAATTCTCAATCTACTACTTTTCTAAAATAGTAGCAGTTATCGAGAACGAATGAAATATAAAAAAAATCTTTTTTTATATTTCTTTTATTTTGTTACTAAAAATCACTCTCATTTCTTAAGCTATTATAAAAGTGATTTTTTTACTCACTAAAATTTTTTAAGCCCTACAGCTGTTACTAAAACATCTCCCTCTATCTCTTCAACTATTAAAAAGTGTTTACTCTCACCCTTTAGAACTTTCTTTCCACTATTAATAGCATAATTAAATATAATTTTAATTTGAGCTTTTTTCTCTGAACTGTTAAGAAGTTCTATTTTTATATCTGTATAGTGACGTTTTGACCAATCTTTAAAATAGGTTTTTTTATCTTTTAATATAAAATCTTTAGAAGCATCTTTGGTTCTGAAATATAGGCTTAGTGGATAGTGGAAAAATTTAGCAAACTCTAACTCATCGTTAGAGTTCATCTCAGTGTTATACAGCTCTTCTACCAATTTTTTAGCTCTATCTGAAAAGCTCTTTTGTATAACAGGTTTAGGTTTTGGAGCAGGTGCTACCCTTTTAGTTCCAATAGGTTTTACAATAACCTTTTCACTACCTTTTGCATAATCATTAATACGAGTATCATACATAGCCTCGGTAATAACAGCAGGAAGTCTACACTCTCCTACTGATGTTGCCATAAGTGGTGTATAGATTACTCCTCTATTCTCAATATTTATATACTTTTTAAGTGATTTGCTATACTCCTCTTTTTTATGTAAATTAATAAAGTTTAAAGCTCTATCATCACGAATCTCTCTATACTCTTGATTAATATTCTCATTTTTATATTTTGACTCTTTATCTTTAATATTATTATTCACAATAGTCAAACAGGCAGGAATTCGTTGACTAACTACCACATTTTTAATTGTTCCATAATTAACAATAGTAACTTTAGAGTAGAGTTTATCTCCTTGAATTAAGTTACTTAAATCAGCTTCATCTCCATTTTCATTAAGGAACTCTCGTTTAATAGATAACTCTTTTTTAGTTGATAGCTCATTTTTTATAGAACGTGGTAGATGTTTAACCAACTCAACAGCGTAACTCATTGCACCTGCATTGGTAACAAGTTTAATATCTTTACTCTCTAATTTATCAATAGTAATAGTGGTTGGTTTGGTATAGTTCTCACTCTCTCCATTAATAGCAATATTAACATCTAATTTAGATGATTTTGGCTCTCCTAAATAACTACTAATTGCTTTTAAAGCTACTGCCTTGGTCTGTGTAGAGTAAAGATTAGTAAACTCTTTTTGGATAGCTACCAAATCTTTTGCACTCTTATCAAAATATTTTGTTTTAATTAAAAAATGTAACATCATATCACGAACATTTGACTCAAAATTCCCTGTTCTATTGCCATAAGTTTTATAAGCATAACGAGAGAGTTCATAACTATTTTGAGCAAAAAGGGTCTCACCTGATTTGACTTTACCTTGCATCTTTCGAATTGCTGACATATAGAAAGTTGCCAAGAAATGCCCTTTGTAGATACCTTTTTCATAAAGCATATTGGCACTACTTTGACTAAGTGCATTATGCTCTGCCAAGATAAACCCTGCATAGAGTCGATGGAAATTACTATATGAGGCACTATATCTACCATTTTTAGTAACAACCGATTTTAACATCTTGATACTCTTCTCAACCAAACCAGTCGGTAGCTCTGTACCATCTTTTTGAAGCTCTAATATAATTTGAGAAGCATAAAGTGAAGCATACGAATGAACATAACCCCCTCCTTGCCAATAGTTAAACTCACCATAGTAATTCTGCATACTATATAGTTTTTTAATACCTTGACGAATAAAGTTTTCACTCTCTCCAACCAATCTATCACTCTTTAAAAATGGTTTTGCATAATGCATTGCCGATAGTTTAGAACTAGTCTGTTCTGCACACCCATAAGGGTATTGAACCAGATATTTCAAATCATCTCTTAATGCCCCAATAAGGTTATCAGAGAGAGTCAAGAGTACTTTTGCACCACGATACTCTTTTGGAGCTATAAAGTTTAATGTTTTATTAGAGATACCCTTAAATGTTTTAGTTGATATTGCATAAGGGCTATAGATAGGAAGCTCTACATTTTTAGATATTTTCTCACCACCATACTCTGCATAGAGTCCAATCTTTCCTGCCCCTACTCTATTTGCATAGAGTGTTGTTTTAACAACTATTGAGCTATCAGCAGGAATAGTTAATTCTGTTTTTTCTACTACAAAAGCTAAATTAGCAGAGAGTTTTGAAGAGAGTTTAATCTCTTTAGGGGTATTGGTGGTATTAAAAATACGAAGAGGTACATCAATAACATCTCCTGCCAAAGCAAAGAGTGGATAAGATGGTTTTAACATAACATCATCTTTTATCTGAACATCCTGCTCACTTACACCAATGCTATCTTCATTAATTGCCACAACCACAACAGAAGCTCGCCCATTAAACTCAGGAACTATAATATCTATACTCTTCTCTTTGTTAGAAAGGTCAACAATACCACTCCAAATCATAAATGGTTTAACACGTTTTCCTAAATCAGGAGCAAGATGTTTTCTCTTTTGAGAAAGCATATCACCTGCCCCAAATCCTATCAGTTTACCTTCTGTCAGATAGCTCATAAGCTGGTCATATAAATCGTAGTATGAGATAGCTCTTTTAGGCTCTTCGTTAAAGAAATCAAAGATTTTTGGTTTTTTCTGATTAACCAACTGAAGAATACCTCTATCAACAATAGAGACCAATACTTTAGAAGGCTTATCGGTTTTAATATTAAGTTTTAAAACTCTATTAGATTTACTTACTTTCGGAAGATTAGTCGTTATTTTAATCTTATGCACACTTCTATCAGGTTTAACAAATTTATAGCCCATTGCTCTATATGGAATAAGATTAGATGGCGTATCCGATGCTCTAAAAGCAGTAGCATGAAGCTGTAATCCTCTTCCCATATCACTTTTTATTGGCATAGTTACTTTTGCTACACCTTTATGCAGTGCTACTACTTTATAACTCTCTACCTTATTTCCCTCTAATGTTAAAAGAAGTTGCCCCTCTAAAATAGGAGATTTAATCTGAACCTCTACACTATCACCTTTTTTATATAGCTTATCTTCAAACTTAATCTCAACAGATTTTAAATCATTTTTAGGAGATATATTAGAGTAAGACCACCACCAAACATCAAAAGAGCTACTAGCAGAGTGTCCACCCAAACGGTCATGAACTTCTATGATAAAATCACCATTATTAGATATTTTTTTGCTAAACTCACTATTTGAATCAATAATAAAGCTCTCTACCGTACTAATCTCTTTCTCCCAATTATAGTTACCACCACTATAATCATATTGCCACTTAATCTCTTTTATAACAACATATAGTTTTCTCTTTATCTCCTTACCTGTTAATGGATTTATTAAGATAGCTTTTCCCTCTAACTTCTCCCCTTTTTCAAATGAGTCACTATTTAATTTTAAACCTACCATTGCTTGATATGGATATATTTTTACCTTTTTATAGTTAGATACAGGTTGAGCATCATCCATTATAGTAACACCAATCATCGCTTCTAAAATAGATGGAATTTTTTGAGTTAAATGAGTAGATAAAACCATTGCATATTTACCCTTATCATCAAGTTTAATATTTTCTGAAAAATCAAGATAGCTCTGTCTATTTTTTCTTGCTATCTCTTGGTTAGAAAAACTATAATTTTTATATGCTTTATTATAGTAAGCAACAGGTCTTGCATCTAAAGTAACCTTTCCATGTAAAGAAGAAGCTGGAGTTCCAAAAAGGTAACGAGAGCTAATATTTAACTCTATTAATTCATTTTTTTGATAAATAGATCTATTTGTTTGAATACTATTCTCTATTTTTGGAGGAAGAAATGCCTCTACTTTTAAACTTTGCCGACCAATCTCATGATCTCCGATAGAGGCTAAAAGCGTATAATTTCCTGTCTTATCTGTATCATCTAATTGGTAAGAGACATCAATTAATCCATAACTACCTGTATGATAAACCCTCTTCAATAACTCTTTGCCATTTGGATCTAAAAGTTTTACTTTAATAGGAAGTTTAGATGCTGAAATAAAATCTCTATCTTTTACTGTAAGCAGAGCATTTATCTTAGATGCAGGGCGTACAATTTTACTCTGAAAATAGATATGTGCTTTAAAACGCTCTGGCTTTTCAAGAAGGTTTTGAGGTGTAGGAGATTCAATAGTCTCATTTAAAGCCAAAAAGTTTTTATCGGTAGAAGTTTTAACTACCACTCCTTTTGGTTTAGCTTTTAACATATCTTTTTTGCTAATAATAACAACCCCATCACTATTAGTTGTTGCTTCACCTAATAGAGCATTGTTATCTCCATAAATAGAGACTTTTGCTCCCTTTATCTTTTCAGATTTACTTAAAGATAAAACCGATATAAAAGCTTGTTCTTTAGATAAATTTACTGAAATTCCTAAATCAGAAAGAAAAATTGTTTTATAAGTAGACTTCTCAACCACCTCATCATCTACCTTTTCACTATAACGTAAGGTAATTTTATAAACCCCAAAAGGTAATCTTTTTTTATTTAAATCAGATAGTTTAAACTTCTGTTTTAATATTTTATTTCTCTCATTATTAAGTGTTAACTCTTTGGTAAAAACCTCTTCACTATAACCATCAATATACTCTTCATTTGCTTCATTAAAATTCATAAAATAACGAATATTATCATCTAATAGACGCTCTACAACCACTGTAGCCTTTTCAACATTTACAGATGAAAATCCAAGCTCTCCATAATTTGATATATATGTTTTTTTATCATTAAATAGAATAGTTTTAGCTCTATCTTTTGTCTTTAGAGTATACTCTTTATCCTCTTTTAACTGGCGATAATTTTCTAAACCTTTTTTTAAAGTTACTTTATAACTTTTATTTGGTTCAAACTCCAAACTTTTAACATCTGTATAGTAATAAGATTTATCTGAAACACCTAAACGTTCTCGCATAGAGTAGCTTCCATAATTATTTTTACTAACCGTAAAGTTATCAATCCCCTCTATCTCTATAAAATTTTCAGGTTTTCCCTCTAGAGTATCATCTAAAAAAATACGAACTGCAAACTCTCCATTCTCCAAAGATACCATCTGAGGGTCATCTAAAATAGTCATAGATTTTTTATTACTATCAAGTTTAAAAGTTCTATTATAAATATTAAATTTTTTTGTAAAAGTTTCTGAAAGTGCTTTACCATTTAGTGTTTTCAACTTACTATTAATAGTTAATTTAATGCTGTTTTTACCAACTTTTTCACTAATTTTTAAAAGTAAAGTTTTATCATTACTATCTACAATTTTATACTGAAGATTAGTTTTAGAGAGTTTATCTATCTTTTCAAGTTTAATACCTTTTTGTATCGTATCACTTTTAATAGCATCATTAAAACTTAAACGAACAATCTTCTCATATTTAAAATATTGACTCTCTATAATTTTAAAAGGTATTGTTTCAAAAGAGAATTTTTCTTCTTTATAAGAGCAGTTATATTTACTAGAAGCGTAAAGAGATATTTTAGGTATAACCTTTAACTCTGTGGTAGAGACTTTTTTATAAACAGCTTCTAAAGTAGGAGAACAACTCAATAGAGGCTTATGCGTATAAGAACCATCCTCATCAAAAAGCGACTCTTTACTCTTAACAAGAAAGGGTTTATCTAATGAGCTAAAGCTCTTAACCGAGAGGCTATTTGCCCCGAGCAAAGATGTTAAAATCAGTGGAACTAAATACTTAAACATAATAAACTCTTTTTATTTATTTTAACATAAGTTAAGTAGAAAAAAAGAATTTTAGTTAACAAATAATTGGTAAAATTGTTCTAAAGTCCTGGACGAGAAGGGTAATTTCCTTCAGGAGGCTTAACCTCTCTTCTATTTTTATTTTCAAGAAGTTCTTTCTCTCTAAAGGCTAACTCTTTCTCCCACTCTAACATCTCTAACGCTCTCTGCTCTAAATCTATAATCTCTTCATCTAAATCTTCTCTCTCTTCCACCTCTTCAGATTTTTCACTATCTTTAACCTTTTTTTCTTTCATAATCTTACCAACAATTACTCTTCGTCTATCAATAACCGAATGCCCTGCGTTATTGGTTGCCATATAAATTACGGAGTACTCCCCCTCTTTAAGAATATCAATATCATCACTAATAGTTACTCGTACAAGAGAACCATCTCTATTTTTAGCAGTAGCTCCTGCTTCAATATAGGCTTCTCCTTTTTTCAAAATCATAGGATTTTTTCCTATTATATGAATAACAGGAGGAGTACTGTTCTGATTTGATTCTATATACTTATCCTCTTTTATACTCTTATTTAACAACTTTTTTGAAACAATACTATTTTTTTGAGAAGATAATTTTGACATTGTAGAAGATGACTTTGATACTGTAGAAGATTTAGGTAGAGCCTCTTTAAGCTTTACCATTTTAATATTATCAACCAATCCACTACCTTTAATAACAAAACTATTAATGGTTAAAAACTCATTATATCTATCATATCTCTCTAAATCTTTCTGTAAATCTCTACGATATTTTTTCCACTGACCAAATCGTGAATCAACACCTAAACCATATTGAAGATAAGAGCTTTTATCTCCTGAAGTATAAATAATAAAACGTTCTCCTTTTATGGTATTAACGCCTATAATAATAACAAAATCTTCGTTATACTTCATCTCCCATTCTAAAATATTTTCCTCTTTTTTCCTTTTAAAAATTTTCTTTTTAGGTCTTAACATATATACTGTTCGAGTAGCATTCCCCTCTAGTTTTATTACCCTACTTCTCTTTTTTTTATCATAAATATTTTTTACTACTCCTTTAGAAAACTGTTTTAGAATATGCCATCCATCTGTTTTTTTATCACTGGCATCTTCATAAGTTGTTGCAACAAGCATCAAAGGGGTTAAGCAAAAAAATAAAAAGATATATGCAATTTTTAGATGGTACATTAAAATCTATCCTTTTTAATATATTATATCATAATTAAATATTTTAAAACACAAGTTTGAAGGTTAAAAGAGAACTTTAAAAAAAGTTCTCTTAAGCATTTAAATAAATAAGACAAAGGCAAAAGCAATAAATAAAATAAAGTGTAAAAAGCCTTCAAGAACATTTGTCTCCCCATCATTAAAGTTAACTATACTGACTAATAAAGTTAACCCTAAAAGAAATCCTTGGGTAGGTGTAATAGCAAGATTAACATCTAAACTAGAGAATTCTGAAATAATAATAACTGAAGGAACAGTTAAAAGTACTGTTGCTAATGATGCTCCCAATGCAATATTAATAACAGTCTGCATATTATTTTTTAATGCAGCTCTAAAGGCAACAATCAATTCAGGAGAAGCAGAGATAAGAGCAACACCTACAGCACCCAATGCCAATGGTAGACCCAATTGAGTTAAGTTGTTTTCCATAAATACAGCAAGAATTTCAGAAAGAAAACCAATAATAAAAATATAGATAATCAAGAGAGTTGCATGATACCAACCATTTATAACACCATCATGATGAGCATCTTCAACTAATCCCTCTTCTCCTTTATACTCAAAAAAATATTTATGATTTTTTAGCTGTAATTTTGTAAAAACAACATAAAGTAGTATAAAAATAACCACTATAAACCACATAAACATAGCCTTATGAGCATCTCCAATAAAATGAGGTAAAACCATTGAGAGTCCAATAGCTACTAGCAACATAGACATATAAGAGTTTGAAGAGTCAACATTATATGGTTGCTCCCCAAATTTTAATCCTCCAATAATAGCAGCTATCCCAAGTAATCCATTTATATCCAACATAATAGCTGAATAGATAGTATCACGTGCCAAAACAGGATTTTCTGAGTGAATCATCATAATAGCAATAATCATAACTTCAACAGTAACAGCCGACATAGTTAATATAAGTGTTCCATAAGGCTCTCCAAACTTCTCTGCCAACATCTCAGCATGATGAGCAACAGCCAAAGAAGCATAGATAATAATAGCAAAGAGAACAAGAAAACCAACTATATTTCCTATTGATGTATGAGCTAATGTATGTTCATAGATAGTAAAAACTACCAGTGAAATCAAAGATATAAAGAGTGCATACTCCTTAGATAATGCTTTCATAAAAATTCCTTAAAATAAATTACAAAAGGATACCTAAATTATTGTCTAATTATTCTTACAATAGTTTGGAGA
>Ga0256827_10002103_pt1 | contig 12847 bp, 6 predicted proteins | sample CV84metaG_FD_185977 | JGI IMG/M metagenome (GOLD analysis project Ga0256827, IMG submission 185977) | Hydrothermal vent microbial communities from East Pacific Rise, Pacific Ocean - CV84 | ecosystem: Environmental > Aquatic > Marine > Hydrothermal vents | place: Pacific Ocean: East Pacific Rise... | reverse complement strand
AAATTTTTAGTACTGCAGTAGATAACCAACCAGCAGTTTCGATAGTGGTAGGTCAAGGTGAACGTGAATTTTTAAGTGATAATAAGGTTTTAGGTACATTCAATTTAGATGGAATTCCACCAGCACAAAAAGGTATTCCTCAAATAGAAGTTACATTCGATATTGATGCTAATGGTGTATTAACAGTCAAATCCAAAGATAAGGGTTCTGGTAAAGAACAATCAATAACGATTTCAGGTAGTTCAGGATTATCTGAAGATGAAATTACACAAATGATACAGGATGCAGAAAAACATAAAGTAGAGGATTCAAAACGTAAAGAAATAGTGGATGCTCGAAATATGTTAGACTCTGTAATTGTTCAAGCTAAGAAAACGAATGATGAAGAAAAAGACGAAACTTTATCTAAAGTTATTGAAAAGGCAGAGAATGTTGTTAAAAATGAACAATCAACTAAAGAAATGTTTGACACCGAAAAAACAGAATTGGAACAGGTACTTATGACTATTATGCAAAATAAAGCACAGTCACAAACTGATACTGTAACGGAACATACAGAAAACATTGATGATACAGAGATTATTGATGCAGAAATAGAGTAATTTTTTAACTCCTTATATTATTAATTTTTATAAGGAGTTAAATGACTAAAAATTTTTAAAGTTGATTTATAGACATCTTTAAAAGTGATGTATGAGAAATATTAATTAATATAACCAACAGTTATAAACGGTTTTCTTGATGTTAGACACCGATTTTTTAGAATAAAAATCATTATGATGTAACTATTGATATATGCGTATAGGTTTAAGTGACTGTGTTGGTACTGGTCTGTTATAAATCTTTGATAAATTGAATATGATAAACAATAAGGATATAAACCATGGATAAAAAAACTCATGAAAATTCAAATACCAATGAATTATTAGATGAAGCTGTTGTAGATGATCTTCAAACAGTCGAACTGAAAGAAAAAATTAAAACTTTAGAAGATAAAAATTTGAGAATGCAAGCAGATTTTCAGAATATAAAAAAACGTTTAGAAGATGAAAAACATAAATCAATAACTTTTGCGAACGAAAAGTTTGCATTTGATTTGTTAGAAGTTTTAGATATATTGTATATTGCGGAACAATCAATTTCAAATGCAAAAGAACGTGAGGGTATATATAACACTATTAATAAATTTGAACAATTATTTAGAAAATATCAAATAACAGAAATTTCATATGATGAATTCGATCCATATATACACGAAGCGGTTAATAAAGAGTATTCGGAAACAGTTGATAAAGGTTCTATAACTAATATTCATAGAAAAGGTTATATTATAAATGATAAAATCTTAAGACCTGGTATGGTTTCTATTTCAAATGGAGCAAGCGAATGAGTGATTATTATCAAATTTTAGGTGTTGCTAAAACCGCATCCATTAAAGAAATTAAACAGTCATATAAACGTTTAGCCAAACAATATCATCCTGATAAATGTTCTTCCTCAGAATGCGAAGAAAAATTCAAACAAATAAATGAAGCTCACACTATATTATCTGATGATACCACTCGTAAAGAATATGATTTATTTGGTGTTCAAGGTTCTCGAAATCGATTCCAAGAACAAGATGTGGATGTAAATGATATTTTGAATAGTATGTTTGGTAGTTCTAATTGGTTCGGTCAAGGACGAAGAAAAGAACCTAATTTAGATTTACACATTAAAATTCAACTAAATATTGAAGATGCATTAAAAGGTACAACAATTGAAATTGAGGGTTCGAAAGTAAAAGTACCTGCTAAAATTATCAATGGAAGTAAATTACGATTGAAAGAAAAAGGACGTAGATTACACAATAAAATTGGTGATTTATTTATCCATATTGATATTGTGAATGATGTTAAGTATCGATTAGTAGGAAATATTATATATAGTATTTTAATAATACCATTAAAACAAGCTATATTTGGTGGTCGTATTACTTTTGATTATTTTGGTGAAGAATTAAAAGTAACAATTCCAAAAGATGTTTCGTTTGGTCAAAAATTACGATTAGTTGGTAAAGGATTAGGTATGAGTGAATTAATACTTGAAATACAATATGTGTTGCCTAAGTCATATGAAGTTAAAGAAGAGGATTTTGATTTCCTAAATTAATTGATAGTGTTATACCTATTATTATGATGGTCCTTACCCTAGGACTAATCGAAAGGTCTCACCACTATCACCTATATAAAAACTATTCATATTTATTACAATCTATTTTACAAAAACTCCACAAAATGATATAATCTAGTATAATTAAATATAAATCATTCCAAAAACCCCTAATAATAGGGATTTTTTTATAAAATTTTGTAAAATAAATATAAAAGGAGAATTTCATGTACTACAATGAAGATAAAATATTATCGAAATTGAATATCATTAAGTCTGAATTCTTTTGAATCTGTGGTTTTGTATAAATTTATACTATTTTATATAATTCCGATATCTTATTTTGATAATAAATAAAGTGAAAAGGGTTTATAATGTTTGTAACACCATTTTTAGGTCAATTTCTTAATCCTGGATATCCATATTATAATAAATTCGATCAACTTTTTGATTCGATTGATGATATACAAATTGGAATTCATCAAATCACAAATGAAGATTTAATTGTATTATCATCACTTCAAACACAAATGAAATTATATGAAAGTGAATTTTGGATTAGTACGAAAAAAATCATTGATTACTCAATAAGAAATATTGAATTGGAAAAAATTAATAATAATTATGTAGTGAATAAAGGGTTAAAACATACCATTCAAAAACAATTAAATGATTTAAATATTGAATTTGAATCATTGACCCAATATAACAGTATTTTGAAAAATGAATTAAATAAATTAACTTCATATACCTCATCTTTAATCAAAGATATTAATATTGAACAATTATTTTCCATAGAAGAAAAAAATATAGAACTCCAAAATAATATAAATGATTTGATTGTATTGAAAACATCTCTTGATAAAGATGTTGTTATATTGCAAGAAAAAAATATAAATATTAAAAACAATTATTTAGATTCTTTGATTAATATGAAAAAATATTTTAATTTTGAAATAAAAATATTAAATGATGCCTATCTTGGTTTAAAATCGCTCAATGAAATACAAGATGCTTGGAATAGTGAACGAAGAATACAATATGAAGCGGATGTTAAACGATTTAATATAATGAAAAAACAGTATATTGATTTTAAAATGAAACAAAAATCAATATTAGTGAAATTAAAAAAGGTTGAAATTGATAAAAAGTGTATGATGAATTTAATTGAATGGTTGCAAATGAATATTGATACAACAGAAGAAAAATTTCAAAACACAACCACTTATCAAAAAAAGAAACTTCTTAATAATGAAATTATATCATTGGAACTAATGGAATATCAATTAAAAAACACCATGAATAATTATATTTCCTCTGATATGTTGCGATTTTATAATGACCAACAATTCAATGAAAACAATTTATCAAATATCACTGAAGAATATGTAGTTATACATAACAAAATACATCACGAAACTTATATATCCTTAAAATATAAATTGGAAGAAATTCAAACAATTATATTGGAATTGTATAATGAAAAAGATTTGATTGGTGGTCATGATATAATAGATGATAGTGTCTATGATAATATATCTAATAACCCTATAAATGAATCTAATTCTAATTTGGAAAAAAGAATAGAAGATATAAAACATATTTTGGATGATAATTCGATAACTTTAAGTGAAAAAAAAATAACACATAATGAATTGGAAATTGATTTGAAAAATGTAGAAACACAACTAAACCAAATAGAGAATACATTTAACAATCTATATACACCAATACATAATAATATATTCGATAAGTACCAATCAATTCAAAAAAAACTTGATATTATGAAAGATTATATTGAAATGGATATAATTGATGATTATTTAAAATTCCTTTTTAATGTTATAGGTGTTGTTAACCAACTTTTTCAAGATGAAAAAAAAAGAGAAATGTCTTGGTTGGTAATAGTTCAACCTAAATCAGATTATATTTTCAAACAGTTAACAACTAAATTGAATGAACTAAATGAAACTCTTTTAGATTATGAATTTTCAAATAAAAAACAAGAATTGGATATTATCATTGATGAAATAGGTTTTCTACCAAAGGTAGATATGGTTACATATATACAAAGTATGATTATACCAAAATTTTATTTGAATCTTTTGATGGATATAGAATATATAAGATCACTAATTTTACATATTGTTGATAGTTGGTGGAATGATATTTTGACGAAAAGAAAATTGGTTGAAATAGAGATAGAAACAGAAATAAAGGCTGATGAATTATGGAAAATGTTATGACGAATAATAAACAACTCAATGAAATCATTTCATATCTTCAATATATTGATAACCAAGAAATCTATTCAAATGATATGTATTTACAGTTGAAAGTGTGGTTACAGGAAACATCAACTTATAGTGATGTTAGTGACCTTAATAAACAAATACTCGAACGAATCATACGGGTAGAAGAATTTATGGACGAAAAACCATATTTGACCATTCAACATAAAATTAGGCTTTTTGAAAACCATATAAAAACATTACCTATATTGTTGATAGATTTACAAATGATTGATGATTTTTTAGTGGAAATTCAAGAACTGAATAAATTAGATAATGATGATATTGAATTAATATTTGATGATCCATTTCAAGATATTTCAATTGTTGTATTAACACCATCAACTATATTTGAATTTATTAAAAACTATTTCAATACATTATTTCTCAAATTCAAGGAAATCAATAATACTGAATTAGAAATTTTAGAGAATAAACAAACATCTCAAATGGAATTACTTCTTGATTTGATGAAAAAAATCAATGATTTAGAAGAAACAAAACATTATTCGAATAACCCAGATTATTTCAGAATAATTAAACAAAAAGTATATGATGTAGAAGAACAAATAACATATATGTTAGATCAAAATATCAACCAATATTATAGATTACAACCAAAATTTGAAACTGTATTAACACAATACAATGTAGTAAAAAGTGATATTGAATCTCAAGATGTTTTTAGTAAAAACCAAACAGTTGCTACATTTGAAGCATTAATAATAGATATGGAAAACTATATTAAAAGTTACACAAATAACAAAGATTTGATATTTACTCCAAGATTCAGCTTCAAAAGAACGGTTGAAAAAATAGCACAAATATTAGGTGATAATGAATTTGAATTAGTGTTTAACACAATTGAGAATGGATTAATTAATCAAAAAAAATTTTATTTTTTCCAAAAAACACAATTTATTACATATATGAAACGATGGTTATATAATAATAACCGAAACTATGATATAGTTAACCATGACATTGAATTAGAACAATATAATGGTGTATTGATTAATTATTATAGAATAATTGATAAAATTTCAAATGAAAATGTTGATTTGACGATTATAGAATATTTCAATCGATTAAAACAATTCAATGAACTTTTTGATAAAATAAAAATGTATATTGATGATGTGTTAAAATATGTTTCAACAAATCTACATTATACAACAAATGATTGTTTGATAATTAGTGATAATTACAAAAATCGATTATTACAAAAAAAAGATGAAATTGAATCAAATATGAATATTTTTGAAAAATACTTATATGATAAAGATAAAAATTTTAGGGATTATAAAGATTTTTATAATATGTTAGAAACTCAATTAAATATTTTACAAGATAATAATATATATATATTCAAACTTGAACAATCGACAAAATTAAATTTGATTGCATCATTACAAACTTACCAAAAAGAGATAGATGAATTGGTTTTAATAGGTACCCCACAAACATTATTTATGAAAGTCGAGACATATAAGAATTCGACTATTTGGGGTTGGTTGATAAAATACAATGATATGTTTCAAGAATATAATAAATGGTTTGATAGTATCATTAAAAGGTGTGATTTTGTAATTCTGAGTGATTGGAAAAATGAAATAAAACAAGAGCTGCTTGTATTATTTAAAACAATTGATGATATTAGTATTACACCCATATCATCAATCAGTATTCAAAATAAACAACGGTATTTAGATGTTGAATTGATATATCAAGAATATAAATGTTTATATCGCTACATTGATGAAATTATTCAAGAATATGATACTTTAGATGAAGATTGTACTGAGATTATTATTAATCAACAAAATAAATTAAAAACTTTAATGTTGTATCAACAACAATTGAAGTCGCAACTCCAAATGAATAATGATGTGGATATTTTTAAAAATGAAAAGTCAACCATTAAAAGCGCTTATATTAAAAAATTGAGAGAATTTAATGAAATGGAGTATGATAAACTACAGTCAGTAAAGAATAATTTGAAATTAGTTGAACGAGAAAAAAAATATACCAAGGAATTAATTGAATATCATAAAAATTGGGATGATTTGATTAATGATAATATGATAACAGAATTAAAACCTATCAGTATATTGAAAGAAAATAAACTTAGTTGTAATAAAAATACTAATGTATTATTTGAAGCTCAATATAACGGGATTGATGATAATCAAGATGTAAAATATGAATGGTTGATAAACGATCATTCATATTATGGTAATAAAATCGAATATTTATTTTCTAATGTAGGCATCTATAAAGTTGAAAGTATTTGTTATATAAACAATGATGTCAAATTGTTGAAAACTATATTGATAGATGTTATTGAGTCTGATTTTGATTCCAATTTGAAAATAGGACATCAAATATGGTCTCCAAAGGTAGACCAAATGAATATGTTGCTTTTTCAAACGAATGATGGTATTCAAATAAGATCGTTAGATGATAATGTGAAGTATGATTTGGTTGATATTAATGATTATATTGATGCTACAAATATTGATAAAACTATTGAAACATGCTTATTGGGGTTTGTAGGTGATGTGTTACCTGATGTTTCTCTCAACCCACACTCAAACCTTATTGATATGGATTCACAAAATTTTGTTTTTGATGTAAAACTATCAATGCCTTTATTAAAACAATTTAATATAGATATTTCGGACTCACAAAATGTTATTAATATAACAAAAATATCAAAAGAAATGTATGTTGATTATACTACAATTAATGACATTCGTAATATATCAGATTCATACGATACTACAATCCGAGTTATTGAAGGTGATTTATTAAAATTAGTACATAAAAATGGTAATATATTATTAGTGATAATAACTGAAGTGAAATACAAAAGCATTATAGATTTTTCTATAACGTTCGATATTATTATGAATATTGATACAGATTGGAATTTAAAATACAAATTTTCACCCGCTCATTTTAAAACAACTGCTCCTATATTAGGCTTCCAAGATAATAATATTGATTTTGAATATTTTATGGATTTATTGCAGGGGTTCATACCTACACTTACGAATGATTTTGAAAAAACAACATTACAGTTAATTGAAAATAAATTTAAAAAAAATTTAATTTCTAACTTTGATATATATAAATCCTATGAATTTAGTAAATCACAACTCAAAATTTTAGGTGGAATAAAAAATGAAAAACAACATCATTATATACATAATGATATGGATACACCAAGATTAGAAGATTTATCTTTAAATTCGGAAATTGATATATGGCAATTCCCCATACATTTTTCAATATTTGTTGAAATGAGAGAGAAAGAGGTTAAATTAATTGATTTATATTTCAAAACCTTTATATATAATGTTTATGGTTGGGATTATTTTCAAAAACATAAACTTAACTTTGGGTGGAAATTCGATGAAAGTGAAGTACTAGAAGAAAATATAATTAATCTCGTTAAAAATATTAGGGAGGAATTATATAAAATTAAGTTGGTATGTAATTTAACAATTCCAAATAATTCCTCTATTTTATTTACTCAAGAATTTAAGGTTGAAAATGATGATAGATCGGATTTATATTTGTTTTATAAAAAATTAGAATTGAGATATGGTCAATATTTAGATATAACATTGAGAGAGGGTGCAACACATTGGGAAAAAATTTATAAACCCATAATCGATCAAAGAATATTAGACAAAAATTTAGCCGAACATATTGAAAAAATGGAAACAATGATAATTGAAGAATATGATAAATTTTATATGTTTTCTGAATGGGTATATTACCTTGATTATTTAAAAACAGATAAATAAGTTTAATAAATAAAAGAAAAAATAGGAATACTTTATGACTTTGTCTAATACTTTGATTAAAATGAATGAACATAAAAAACAACATACAAGAACAAATGTAGTAGAATCATTCAATCCAAATATCAATATAAAAATACCAACATTTAAAATACAAAAAGATGATATGCAAGAGATTGAAGAGATGATACATTATATGGATGTGATGGGTAAATCTAGAGATGAAATATTGATAGGTATGTATGGAAAAATAAAAAATCCTAAAACTGGAAAAAGATTCGTAATACCAAATTTATATTGGGATATGGATAATTATATTCTTGAATATTCAAAAATAATGAAGATTTTGGTAGATAAACCCGAAACCTTTTCAAAAATAATGATGTGGGAGTAACCAATGATTAAAAACTTATTAAATGAAATGAAACTTACAGATAAGATTACTAGTAGATCTAAAATAACATTTGAGGATTTAGTAAATGCGATCGAATCACTAACATCAGAACGTATAAAAAATGACAGTGATTTGAAGAAACTAAGTAAAACACTCAATATTACTCTTTCTTCATTAACCAAATATATAGATTTAGCAAAAACTAAAAATATAATTGCCTCAGACGGAAGCATAACCAATCGTTATAAAAAAACTGTTAAAAGTAATAGTATTAAGCCATCTGGAAAACTATCAAAGTCATTGGATTCTAGATTAAAAAAATTCAAATCTCCAAAAGTTTCATCAAATAATTTATTCTCACAACAAGTATTCAAAATGTTATCATTGATGGATGGTCAATCATCGCAGGCTGGCGTAAAAAATTCATTGATGTTGACTGGTGATCCTGGCGTCGGTAAAACATCCTTTATAAGAGGTTTTGCAAAATTAGTGGGATTACCATTAATACCTATAGAGGCACCACATATAACAGAAGAACATATTATAAATATTCCATTTATGATTATTTCGGGTCAAAAAGTTAAACGTGATAATGCTGTTATTGAAATAGCGGGAAATCATACATTGAATGATGATGCACAAACATTTGATATAGTACAGGCTGAATCGAATTTAGTGACTAAGTTAAAAGCTATGAAAAATTTAAAAATGAAAGATAAGGAACATATGTCAAATGTTGCTTCGGACAAAAATCTAAGACAAGTTTTTATGAAATATAAAAATTTAATAGATTCGGTGAGAAAATCATATAATTGTATATTATTTCTTGATGAATATTATAGAAATGATAATATGAAAATTAGAAATATTTTAAGAAATATTTTAAATGGGCGTATAGGTAATGATAAAATCCCGAAAGGAACTTTTATAGTTTATGCATCTAATATGGAAGATGAAGGTGTTGAAGATATACCAATGAACAATGATTTTGCAGAGTTAGAATTTAAAGCTCCAGATAAAGAGCAATGGTTTAAATATATTTTGAATAAACATACTGATAAAAATAGTCCTTCAGGTGTTGAATTAGATTATAAAGTATTTAATAAATTTTATGAAACATTAATACAAAATGATTTATCAACTGAAGATCCCGATTCGGAAGTTAGAAGTTCCCCAAGAAGATGGGAACAAATTCTATTATATGTTAATGCATCCTTACCAGTAAATAATGTTAGAGAAGCAAAAATTTTAATGGCTAATCTTGAAGTGAATTTTAGAAATTATACAGATGGAAGTGTTTCAAAATTATACCCAAAAGTAAGAAAAATGGTACATGAATTGATAGAGGAAACATCTAACATTAGTTTTGATGGTGAACCTATTAGTCCTGTTGAATGGAAAGACACATTAGCCCAACAGATTCAAGTAAAATTAGATTTAGATGCGAATACCAAAGATACCAATTCTGAAACAAGACAATATGTACCGGTAATTAGTGGTGAACCAGGTATAGGTAAAACAGCACATGCATCCATGGTTGCAGATCAAATGGACCTATATTTTATTCAAATTGATGTTTCTACATTAACTAGAGAATCAACTACAGGTATCCCAAAAGCATCCCAAGCTATAGATATGGATGGTAATCTTGAATTTGATGATAATGATAATCCTGTTATGACGACACAATTTTCAAAACCCGAACTATTGGATTTGATTGAAAAAAAGATGTCTGAAGAGATAAAAGCAGATGAAGTATTTCCTGAAGATGAAAGAAAAAAGGGTAAAGGAAAATATAAATTTTTATTATTATTTGACGAACTATCAAGGGCAGATGCTCAAGTTTTTAATGCAATAAGAAAATTATTATTGGAAAAATCATTCAATGAAGAATATGATTTACCACCAAGCATTTTAACTATTGGAGCTCTAAATCCTGTTGATGATGGTGCAGAAGAATTAACCAAACACGTCAGAGATGTTTTGGATATTATTCCTGCAAGGGCATCTTGGGCAAAAACAGAAAAATATCTACTTAGTGAAGAAAGACCTCATGGATTGCAAGAAAAATTAGGGTTTGATTTAAATACCGCAACCATAGGTGTTACTAAACTATTATTACAACAATATAAAACTAACAAATATGATTGGCGAGGTGAGCATGTAATCAAAGAAGAACGACTATTCAATCTTCAAGATGCAGAAAATATTATCTATGTATCACCTAGAGAAATAACAGATATTGTTACTATGTCTAATACTAATATAATAAATCGTTTGGTTAATGTTGGTTTAGCATCCACTTTAGGTAATGATGAAGATGAAGATATCGATTTTATGTCGGATGAAGATTTTATGAAAATAGCTGAAAAAGGTGTTGATGACACAGATTCCGCAAGATTTAATTTACGCACTAACTATTCTGAAGAAGAATTTGACGTTTTTATAGATGCTATGTTGGTGGAATATAGAGAAGTGTGGGCATCAAAATTAAGTTTTATATGTAAAAAAATGGAATTGGTAGCTGATAATGTTTTATCGGTTACAACAGGATTCATCATGAAAAATTCTGAAATTCGAAATCAATATGATGCTATTAAAACAATGGAAGTGGATGATGTTAAATCAATTTCAGAAATGTTTGAAGCGTATTTTGATAACCCTGAGGATTTATATGATTCGCCGCATTTTGATAATTATTTAAATGTTAATTTTTCAGCACCCCAAAAATTAACACAGGAAATAACGGATTTTATGGCAGATAAAATAAGTGAAGCATCACAAATACCGAAAAATATTACAGAAACATATGAAACTAAAGAAGGTGATATGAAAGAACGACCTAAATCAGACGGGGTTCATTTGGATTTATATGTTAAATACCTTCAGTATGTTTTAGTTATTTTAAAAGTTTTAACTAAAAAATCAGAATATTCATCTAAAGTTTCTGAAGCACAAAAAACAGGACAATATTTGAGTAATTTATATAATTCATTAAAATCAATAGGTATTCCATTTCAAATGGTTGCGGGTACTTATACAAGATTTGATATACCCGGCAGTGATTATAATTTTTATGCATCGGCTTCAAAACCAATGAAAGAAATAAAAAGTATTTTAGAAGAATTCGATGTAATTTAAAGGAACATAAATGTTAAATTTTTTAGAACAAATTACTGATATGTTATCGGAATCGGGCCTAGATTATTCCTCTAATAATCTAGGCGAAACTGATTTTGTTGAAACTGATGGTAGTGAAGATTATATTGAAAAAATGATAGAGATGTATGCTAAGGATAATAAAATATCGGTTAGTATAGCTAAACAACAATACCAAATGGCAATGTTGGAAGCTCATCAAAATATGGAAAAATCCCCTTTGATGAATGAAACTATGATGAAGAATTTAGGAGAATCTATTGCTTTTGAAATGTTAGAAAAAGTTCATGATAAACCTATTAAATTTGAAAAACGAATTTTCTTAGAATTATTTCAGGAATTGAAATCGGAAGTACCTGAATTCTATCCATTATCAAATCCCTTTGAACCGAAGAGAGTGGAACCTAGGGTTTATTTTACCCCCGATCCATTAACGCCGGGCTATGAAGACGTTACTACAGCTTGTTGTACACCTGATGCAAAATTGGTATTCTATGTACCTTTTATGGAACAATTGGTTAATTTTGCATCGATTAAAGGTCTTAAAGCCAACCCTAGTAAACTTCATGGTAAAAAGTATGTTTCTCAAGGCGGAACAATACCTGATGAATATTTATACTGTGAATTTGTATTGATGCATGAGATAATGCATTATGCTAATGGAGACTTTTATTTTGCGAAAGCCTACAAACTTAAACCTAAATTAGTAAATTATGTTGGTGATTTTGTAACCAACTATAACTTAGTTAAAAGTGGTTATGCTCAATTACCTATGGGATTATTTAATGATAAAATAAATTATGATAGATTCAATTCATATAAAAAAATGTATGATGTAGTTGAAAAAGAAATGGATAAATTATCAGAAAACGAACAACAAGACATGCAAGATCAATTAGATAAGCTCGGTGATAATATGAGTGAAGAGGGTGAAAGTCAAGAAGGACAAGATGGTCAAGGACAAGATGGTCAAGGACAAGATGGTCAAGGACAAGATGGTCAAGGACAAGATGGTCAAGGACAAGATGGTCAAGGACAAG
>Ga0256827_10002102_pt1 | contig 12847 bp, 11 predicted proteins | sample CV84metaG_FD_185977 | JGI IMG/M metagenome (GOLD analysis project Ga0256827, IMG submission 185977) | Hydrothermal vent microbial communities from East Pacific Rise, Pacific Ocean - CV84 | ecosystem: Environmental > Aquatic > Marine > Hydrothermal vents | place: Pacific Ocean: East Pacific Rise... | reverse complement strand
ATTCCTGCATTTGGAATACAATCCAACTTTAATTTAATCTCGTCTCTACTTTGAATACCATCTACAGATAAGACAACTAGTGATATGTTTTCCTGCTTGTTTAAATCTTTTAATGATAATCCTGTTGATTGTTTTTCTATTAACCAATAGTAAGCTCTAACATTCATTAATACGATTGCCAAGCTAATTCCCTCTACAACTTTTTTTTGAGCTAAAATAGGCTTTATATCTGCTTTTTTACATGCTTCATAAAACTCTAAAAAACCCGAAAAATTATCATCAATAAGCATACATGATTCGCAGTTATGCTCTTTTGCATATTGCAAAACCTCTTTCGCAGATAGAATGCCTTGACTATATGTTGATTCAAATAATAAATTCATTATTTTTCCTTTGTTTTTTTTATTTTTTTTATTTTATCATAAGCAAGGTTTCGTTTTGCTGAATATACAAAAATAGGTATTATATGCTATTTATAAGAGAAGATTAGCCTTATAACAAAAGAGCAATCTATTTAGATTGACTATTTTTTCAAAAGGCTTTTAAATGAAAAACTATAAAACAATAACCTATGGGTTAGATAACTCCATTCTATCGGAAAGACTTCTTCAACATTCAATTAAAATTGAGGGGAAAAAGAATCTATCTACTAACCAGCTATTTTCTACGATTAGGAATCAGTTCTTTCAAGAAAGAAATATTACCAGCATTGAACAGCTTTTAAGTCCATCTTTTAAAGATGCTTGGCAAACTGTGTTTGAATTTGATTGCCATCTTGCCAAAAGAGTTGAGCTTGACAATCAAATAATTCAACCCATAGCAATCAAGCTAACATACATAAAGAGAAATTTAAAGTTGATAAATCAAGAACTTTCTAAAAAAGGAATTGATGCAAAACTTGTTTCGTTGGAGTTTGATAAAGAAGAAATCAAGAGAAATACATGCTTTCAAAAAGCACAGATTCGAGAGTCAATAATATTTACAGAGCTTTATCAGCTCTATAAACAAATTGATAAGAAAGGAGTTCCAAAAGAATTTCTTGGATGGTCTATGTTAAATTTTCAGGATATTAAGCGTGGTCTGATACAATCTCATCCAAATTTTTTTAGAATTGGGATGAGAGGGAGAGTTGAATATAGAGACTCAAAAGTGATTAGAACAATCTTTACCATAACAAATAATGGAGAGTCTAAATTTCTAAAACCAGAGACTCTTGATGCTCTTGATTATGAGATAAAGAAATTAGAGAGACGAATAAGAACTTTCGAAAAAGCAGATTATCATTTTGCCGAAGAAAGAATAAAATATACAAACATTACTATTCATCTTCTAAATCACATAAAGAGTAAGATATAACCCTATTATAGGGTTATTTATTTTAAAATATTGACTTTACTTATTTTTTATGATAAACTTCAAACATTAAAGCATATAAATATAAATTGGAGATTTAAATTATGACAAATACTAAAGAAAATGTGACAAAAGCAAAACTTATTGAACTCATAGAGTCAAAAAGAACAGGGGACACTGAGTCATCAAAGGAAATTCTGGAACTAGTTCTTGGAACAATTAAAGAGGCAATTCTGAATGGTCAAAAAGTTTCATTAGCAGGATTGGGAGTATTTACACATGTAAATAAAAAAGAAAGAATTATTGTAACCCCAAAATCAGAGAAAGCTGTTACTGTCAAAGCTCATGTAACTCCAAGATTTAAACTATCAAAGAAACTTCAAAATGAATATTTAAGAGTTCAATCATGATACTTTTAAAAAAAGCGATATTAAAAGCTGCTTCTGATGGAACGATTGTTTTCTCAGGAGACTTAAAAAAAGCCATAAATCCAAATTCTATAAATGTAACTTTGGGAGAGTATCTTGAATGTTATGAGCCTATAAAACTTGTTGAAACAAAACTAGGACTTATGGTTGTTCCTGCGAAAAAAGAAAGCTGTGACATAATCTTGGATTGTGCATCGGAGAATAGAACTTACAGAGTTAAAATTCCAAGGGATGGTCTGATTTTATCACCAGAACTATTCTATTTAGGATATACAGTTGAAAAAGGTGGTTCATCTAGTTTTGTGCCGATGTATGAGGGGCGAAGTTCTCTTGCAAGATTGGGTTTAGTTAGTCATTTTTCAGCAGGGTTCGGAGATATTGGATTTGAGAGTCAATGGACACTTGAAATTGCTGTAAAACTGCCATTAAAAGTTTATTCAGGTATGGCTATTGGTCAAATTTATTTTATGGAAGGAACTCCCATAGCAGGAGCTGAAGCTGATATTCTCCCAGAAGATTTGTATATTGGAAAATATTCTGAGCAATCTGGTGTTCAACCATCAAAACTACATGAGGACTTTTAACAAAAAGGAAATGGGTTCAACTCTTTGAGCCATCTTCTTTTTCCCACCAAAAAGTATATGTGTCACCAACCCGATTAATAAATACAGATAAAAAACCACCAACATCTTTTTCAATCAAGCCACCACCATCTTTAAATAAATTATATATATCTTCAACTTTTACTTTTGAAACACCAACACTTCCCAGATTATTTCTTAAAAATTTAAACTTACACTTTCTTGTTTTGCAACTAACTCTTAATGGACTAACAACAATTGAGTTATCTTCATTACATATTGGACATTTAAATTTATTTTTATTGGGATTTATAGGCTCTAAATCAAAACTATAATCTGGAGAACTATAAATGTCATCCCAATAATCATAATCAAGCCAATTATGATGTTCTGTAAAAACCTGAATATCATCCTCAGTCACTTTAATTTTCCCAAAAAAAGAATCTTCAAAACTAATTCTATTTAACTTAACCAATAATTGAATGGTTAAAATAGAATCCTTTAATGGCATATATTTATTTAATGCTTTTATTAAAAAGAAAGAGTCTAAAAATTTCACATTAGAGTCTTCAGATATTAAAATTTGGTCTACAAAGTATGACTTCTCTTGTAGTTGTAAATATAAATTAAGCTCTTTCAAAATATTTTTGGCTGTCTTTATTGGTATTTTTTTACCAGATCCTAACTCAACTACAGAGATTGATATAATAATATTCTTTTTACTTGCAATCTTAGAATAAAACTCAAACAAAGAATTATCAAATGGGTCTTTATTATTTGGTTGATAAAATTCAACTCCAAATTTGTCAAATGGGTCAGAACAACCACCATAATAATACAAACTCTCAACTTTTTTTATTACATCAAAGAAAGGTATCTTGTTAAAAATAGAATAGGCACTAACAAAACGAACTAAATCTATTTTTTTTCCAATGGATAATTGCTTTTCCTTTATTTGTGTTATTTTTGTTATAGTTAATTCTTTATGATTTGTTCCTGCAATATATTGGTTGTCAAAATAGCTTTTCTCGGAAGATACTTCTACTTTTGCGAGAATAGCTAAAAACTGTTCAATACGTTTAAATCCTAATTGATTTAATTCTAATGAAAATAGGAACGATATAAATCCACGAACAATAAACTTTGAATAAGTCTCATAAATTTCTTTTTTATTTGGTTCATATGGATATTTAAATGGAGATAAATTAAAATATCTATGAGGTTTATAAAAAGATGACTCTTCAAACGACTTAAGCATATCAAATATCAACCTGTAATTCGATGGAGAAACAACCCCAGACACTCTTCTGTAATTTATTTTTTTTTGCCTTCCAAGTGTTCGTTTTGACTTTCTCTCATAAATAAGACCATAATCAGACTCAACAAGCTTCCATGGGAGAATTTCATTCTGAAAAAAATCGAACTCTTTGTGTTTTCTATGGAAAAATTTATAATCGGTAACTAACTGCTTCATAGACTCTCCTTTTCATTTTTTGTGTGTGTTTATCTTATTGTTTTCTTTGATATTTCACCCCATGATTGAGGTGATACTACATTTTTTTAGAACTATTAAAGAGATAATCCATGCTCAATTCGAATTTCGTCCTTTTCTTCTTCATCCAAGTGGTTTGAGCGTAAAACTCCTGTTAGGATTAATGACAAGGCTGAATTTCTCAAAAACTTAATCTCATCAGAATTAACACCCTCTTGTATTGCAATAACTTCAAGTGATTTTTTTGATGAAACAATTTCATTTAAAATAAATTGACTATAAAGAGGTAGTGTGCTGTGAGCCATTCTAAATGCACTAATTCTTCGCTTATACATATCTTCAGCAAAAAGTATTGTTTCAGGAGTGTCTTCTGTAATTTTATCCAAATCATTTTGCTGAGTTTCTTTATTCATTTGATATACGAATGAGTCCCTCTCTTCATTCACTGATGCATAAACTTTATTTAGCATTGACTCTCTTTTACTATTATAGTCTGAGACTTCACCTCTTAATTTTGATGTAAAATAAGTTAAAAACTTTGCTCCACCATCTGAGTTAAATGAAGAAAAAGCTTTGAATAGAGCCATATTTATAATCACTAACTTATCTTTCATTGGAATATCCTTGGCACTTTTCTCTAATATTTTCTTTGCATAAACCTGAACCTTTTCATACATTTGAACATCAGGTGCACCTGATAATGCTTCTAAAAATTTAGCATCATCTGTTATTTTTAATCTGCCTTTATATTCTATAAGATTTTCTTCATTTTCATTTTCATTTTGCATAACAAACTCCTGTTTTTTTATATCTAACTCTAACACAAAAAATGAAGATAAAGCTATATATTGTAATACCCATCTTTTTTTTGATTTTTTTTGATATAATACTCACAACCTCACTATGGAGGTTTAACTAGATTTTATATTTGGACATAGTTTTGAGATTTACAAGATAAATCTCGGGATAGAGGTGTTCTTCCCATTTTAGTTGATGTAGACAAAATAAGTTCTACATACAACTAATCTATACATTTTATTTCGGACAAAAATATGCGAATGCATAGTAGTCTCTATATTGCCACACCATATTTACCCAATTATCCCCACCTGATGGAACATTCGCAGCTGTTGTTGTAATCGCTGGAGTAACACCTATTACATGAGCTCGTCCTGTTGATGGAACTCCTGAACGTTGGAATAAATATTGAGATTGAATCATCGATGGATATTTTTTTGGTCTACACATTGTGTCCATTAATTGTAAATTACTTCCATCAGCTTGTTTGGGAGTATTCCCTAATAGACCAAAATTAGATTGTTTCATTAAGATTGGCTTTGGTAGTATTGCTGATGCTCCATGTAATAAATTTAACATAGAATATCCAATTAATTCATTATCAGCTCCAGGGTCATCTCCTGAAATGTAACCTCCAATAGGGGCAAAACCTAAACATCCAACATTCCAATACATTGTGTTTCTTAAAGCATTTAAATACCCCTCTGTTTGGTCTAATAAACTTCCTGATGTATCTGCTGGTTTACTATCATTACCTTGATTGTTCGGGTCAAATCCATTCGTTGAATCAATAAATCCTGTTTTATCATTATTATCAGAACTCCTTTCTTGTGTTGAGAACCCTCTTAATGAGTCAACTCCAACTGACGCTGTGCAATCTAAAATAGAACTAGTTAGTCCTTGTGGAGTAAACATCATTAGCATTTGAGGTATCATATTTACATACATGATATCTTTTGAATATGCTGGTAAAAACTCACTAAGAATTGGTAAAGATATATCTCCACCACTTAAGCATAAAAAATTCATTTTCTTTTTGAAAATCAAACCCATAACAGGTGCATAAATAAAATGACTCCAAACAATATTATCTCGTCCCCCCTCATTCTCTTCATCTTCTTCAGTTTGTCTTGGTGACCCAAAGGTTACAATTTTTTTTAATTTTCCTGACAAATTATCTAAAGAACTTGACACTTCACCTGAAAATTCAGAATCGCCCATCACATCTGACATAATACTTGTTGCTGTTGCTCCCCCCTCTTCTATATCAAAGTCTGCAAATGGAAAATGGAATCTTTTTTTTGTTGTTTCAAAATACCCTATTGGTTCTATTGACCGAGCTTTTAACCCTAGAGCTGTATCAATACCTGACCCACACGTGCCGACATCCATGGTTATTTCAAACTCGGTCATAAACAAGTCCCATTGAGTTGTTTTTAGCAAACTCAATAATGGTGCTGTTGTTGCTCCACTAAAATCTTCTGTTAATACTTCAGCACCAAGTAATCCATTAATTAATATTAATGATCCTATTATTTTTCTTATTCTCACTTTTCATCTCCTCTTTTTATTTTAACTTTGTGTTTGAACATTGATATTGGAAAAGAATAAACTAACTTTTTTGTCCCCTCTATATGAATATATGTTGGTAAACTTTTAACAAGGAATCTGTCCTCATAAGCTTTTTTCGCAGGATAAAAAACTCTTGGAGCTAATTTATTATTTAGAAATAACACTGACCGACCTGAAATCATATATGTGCATTCACTATTAGACTTCTGTTTTGCAACTGCATCAAAATATTCAATTTGATTTAGTAATGTTAGCATATTACTTCCATCTACAAAGCATAAATCTAATGGTTGAATAGTATTCATTAAAACTTTCTCGCCTTTTCTTTTCCAAATTCTCCCAGCAGGGTTTTTAATATCTTGGTCTATTATCTGATAATTATCAACCTCGTATGCAGAAACTCGTGTTACTGTTGGTAGATTTGAATAGCCTATTGATTGTGTTTTTATTTCTTCTTTTATAATTCCCTGAAGTTTATCTTTACTTAGTTTTTTTTGAAACGCTTCAACCTCTGATTCAATTGTTCTCATCAAATTTTCTTCTGGTATTCTGTATTCATGACCTGATACTCCAAAGTCAACTACATTCGCATTTAAATTTGAATAAATCAATAAACTAAATAATATTGTTTTTTTCATTGAAGCCATCTCCTATTTTATTTTTTTTTCTATATGTTTTTTTAATCTTTTTTTTAACTCAGCTTGACTTTCTTTGTTTTTATGACCCTTTCTTAGAAATCTCATTGTTTTTGCAAGATGAACATCAGACTTCAAGAAAAATAACATTTCATCTTCTGCCTCGGTTCTATTTCCTCTTTGACTTATCTTTCTTATCAATGAGTTATCTATTATTATCACTTTATCATAATTAGGTTTCTTTAACGAATATCCACCTAAAAAACTTCTTCCAAACCAAAATGTTCCATAATCATAGTCAGCTTTCGCTAATGGTCTTGCGTAACCCCTTACAAACTGCTTTCCAATCGAATTCCCTTTTTGCAGAAAATTCTGCTCCAACACTTTTAATCCCAAATATGCACCTAGTAAGTTATCCTTTCTTGCAGATAAACTAAATGATTTAAATGCTTCATTATAATTGGGTATAAATAACTCTCTTTTACCATTCCAATTAGCTTTTTGTGTGTTATGTAGTAAATAATATAACCCTTGCTTTAAATCAGGGTCTTGTCCAAACTTTTTCTCAAACTCTTGAAGCTCTCTTTTTGTTTTTAGATTTAAATCTGTTCTTATAGATTTAAAATTCTGGTATTCATGAATTTTATATGGAGAGTAATTAAATGCAAACTCCAAATAATTTGCCTGAAGAGAAGATATTGTTAATATCGCAACACTTAAACTAATTTTTTTTAATATTCTCATTATCTTATTCCATTCTCTTTTTTTATATATTGATATAAGTCATATGCTGGTTTTAATTTATCCTTAACCTGGTTTAAAGGTATTATATATTTCGGGTCATTTAAATTATACAATGCCTTTGCTCTAAAATATTGACATTCCATCTCTTCTTGTTCTTTGAAAAACTCACATGAATATCTTGGAAAAATCTTCAATACAGTTGTATCATATCCCTCTCTAATTAAAAAATCAGCCAAAAATAACCCCTCTTCTTTCCTTTTAAATCTTGAAAAGCTCTGTTTTACAACTGCTTTATAATACTTTTGAGCTTGTTCTATATCATCTTTCATATAATCGTAATAAATCGCTAATAGGAGAGTTTTTGACACCGTATCTTTATTTGAATCAAGCATCTCTCTGATTTCTGTTCTTGTATATTTTTTTTCCTTAATTAAGAATTTGATATATTTCATATACATGTCTTTTTTACTATTCTTATATAATGAATAACTAATTTCTTTTTGATTACTTGCTGTTAATTCCATTTTAAACTTTAATGTTTTAGATTTACTGCTAATTGGTTGAAATCTTAATCTATTCACATATTTTAAAAACTCTCTAAAATCCTTTTTAAATTCCATATCTCCATACTTTGAAAAAATAATAATCTTATCAATCTTATGTGTTTTATTATTTATGATTAGTTGGATTGTTGATTTTCCATTTCCATCAACTTTTTTAAATAATGTGTTCACCTTATACTTTACTTGATTCTTGCCTGTATTTGATAGACGTGCATCCCTATTATTTATATCTTTTATTGATAAAATTGATGCAGAATTATTCGCAAGTAGTAGTGTTCCACTTAAAAGAGTTGTAAATATAAATGTTTTTTTTATTATTTTACTCATGAGTTTTGACCCCTTTTTTTCTTATTATATCATTATTTTATTTTTTTTAACAAAAGGTCATACTAGGGAGGTTTTTGAATTTATTCTTATAAAGAATTGAAGAAAAACTCTCCAAGAAGAATTTCTTGGATTTGTTTCGGAAATCTCGCTAAAAAACGTGACACCGATTCGCATTTTTGTTATATTAATTTGCTAAAAAGCGATCATTCAAAGACTCTCTCTCATTGAATAAAAATAGAAATTGAAAAACCCGTTTCCCCTCTTCCCCAAATTTCGGTTTAACATCCATAATAACACTATGCTTATCACTATCTCCTAGTAAAAAAGCTTTTATACCATTATTTAACTCTGAATCATCTTTTATTTTAAACTTCATAGCTCTCGGGTTCTGCTTCTCGTAAATTAAACTTTTATCATCTAATTTATCATTTATAATTGTTTCATAACTTAACTTCTCATCTTCAGAAAACAAGTAAAATTTATAATTTAAAATTTGAGACATTTCATCTCCTATTAATGTTTTCGTCATATCATAAATATTTGTTGATGACCGTCCCCCATCATCTGTTCTCTGTCCACGAACTGTTGCCCCTGCTGTAACCCTAACTGTTGATTCAATTGATTCAGTAAGTAGGTAATCTTTTATTTCTGACTCAGATGTTATCTCTTGGTCATCAATATATGGTGCAATCTCTGATGGAGAGAATTCTACTAATCCGTTAGTATCTCCCCCTATATATTTTACAAATTTATCCTTACTATAATCTGATAATGTTTTCCAAACAACTTCTGTTTGAATTACACACCCTGCTCTTTTTTGTTGAATAGTTAAATTCCCATCTCGACTTATTCTTTGATTAACACTTGCTCCTGATGGACATTTTATATGAGGTATGTTGATTTTGACTTTATCCATAAACACTTTCTTGAAAACTTCCCATGTCCCATCATTTTTCTTTGTTAGATAGCTCTTCTCATTTATTATTATTGGCTTTTCTTTTGCATTTAAAATCACAACATCACCATCTTTATCTTTTAATAAATACTCACCATATTTTAGCTTATATTGCATATCTAATTCCATGATGGAATATACATATGTTGGTGAGTCATTGTCATATGCACTTGATTTAAACTTTATTCTTCCCATATATCCTGACCCTAAACCTTGATTAAAAATCTTAACAGCTCTCCTCTCTGGTGAATCCTCTCCAACTTTATATTTTAATCTTGTAAATGATTGCTCTTTTATCATTGCTTTATAAGCATTATCTTTCATTTCTTTTTTAAACAAGTTTTCAAAATCACTATCAGATTCAGCAGCATATTCTCCAGCTATGTCAATCTTTGGTCTGTCAACCTTTGTTGGAAGAAAATTCTGAACTGTAAAAATTCGCTCATCTTTTGAATTTATTGTTATCTCACTTACAGGGTCTATCTCTGGCTCTTGAAACAATGATTCACACATTTGGTCTTCACACCCAACATTTCTTGGTGAATCTACACAACCAACTGTTGTTTTAAAGATACGTCTTTGAGTTAAATCTGAGTAATGTTTATATGTGGTCTTACACTCTTTTTGTTCGTAACATGCTGATTCACATGCCCCCTCTGAGAAAAAACCTCCTGTTCTCATATCATCTCCAATCTTATGTTTTGAATCAAGACATATTGTATAGTTCTGATTCCCCTCACTAATATGAAGTGTATCTGCTACATCACACTCTGATGCATCTGTAATTATTTGTCTCTGAGGACAAAAATAAACTTTATCACTTTTGTATTTCGCTTTTATATTTATAATTCTAATTTCTCCAATATTTCGTAAAAACTCTCTTTCACCTCTTCTATCTACTTCGCTTACATCTCCTCTGTAAATATATGGAGTAAAAAACTGAAGAATAAATCTATCTGTTTGTCTGTATACAGGTATTGAAAATCTTGACAAACCATGTTTTAAAACTCTTGACTCATGCTCTGATATTGCTTCTGATGTTACAGATTCACTTGTTGGTCTTTTAAATAGCGAAAAATTTAACTTTAACTCTAAACCTTGTTTTGATAAGTAACTCTCAAATTCTTCATCATTACCCTCAAACTCTTCACTTTTTATTATCTTGACATCAAAGTAAATCATTGATGTTTGAACTTTATCCTCAACCTCTAACGTAAAGATATTATTCTCTGTCTTATTTGGGTATATTTCAACATTGCTATAATTTCCAAAATCTTCCTCTAGTCTATCAATCACTTCCATTGAACGACACCCTTGAAATGTTTTACATGTTGTATCACATGCATTTTTTGACTTCTCTGATGAATATTGTTTTGCATTGTCTTTTGTCACATCTCCATGCAGAAAGTCTGGAAATAATACTTGATTAAGCGTAGGTAATGGACAATAATAGGCTTCAACTAAGTCTCTTGTTATAAAACATTCTATCTGACTTGATTCTAGGTTTGATTTGGCTATATCAGTCACTCTTAACATTACATCTTGTGCTTTTTTTAAACTTTCAACATCACTTGCTGCTATTCTTGCATTACTATTCTTTTCTGGGTCATATCCAAAATTATCTTTTAAAAAGTCTGTCATATTTGTATCATCTTGTAAAAATCTACCCGATGAGTCTTTTAGGACTCCTTTCTTTTTTAGAAATCTATTTACTGTTTTTTGACCTTTACCATTTGCACTAAGACCTCTTAAAAATATCTCTTCATTATTTGCTTGATTATGCCCCTTAGACTCCATTTCTAAGTTCCTGCTTAACTTTGCTGTGGCAAGTCTTAATGCTCTAGCCTCTTTCACTTGTGTTTTTTCAACATCTGATAGTTGATTGAATTTAGAAAATTCATTATTCTCATCAAGACCATCTCTATAAACTTCTCTTCCAGAATCTATTTTATAAAAGGACTTTATTGAGTCAATATACTCTTGGGTGTGTTGATTTGTTTTCTCTCCAAAAGTAATTATTTCCCCATTATCATCTCTTAATGTCACTAGACCTGTCTCGGGGTCAACAACTTTATGTATACTTTTTATCCCCAATTCAATATTGTAACTATCTCCTCTTTTATAGAGGTCTTTTGTTAATTCTGAATCTGCAATAAATGATTTATCATTTGAGTTTGCACCAAACTCATTTACTCGGGAATCTTCCTGAGCAGAACTTAATGAAACACATAATGCTAGACTTAATAAAATTTTTGATTTTGTCATCTCAATTCTCCTTTCTCTTTTTTGTTAATCTGATTTCCAAGTAAAACTTTGTAGTAGTTATTATACTTATTATTCTTATCTTTTATCTTATCAAAAAAATTGGTCAAAGATGCATCACCTCGAATAAGATATTTTATATCACAGTTTTCTAAACTTGGATTTCTTCCAGAGCATTTCGCAAATAGCATCGCTGGAGCAGATTCTAATTTAAATTTATCAAAAAATCTAGGGTCTAGTTTTAATTTAAAGTTTGGCAAAACTAATTTTCTCGCCTTTCTTGGTAACGCATTTATAAACTCTTTCTTTTCCATCACATACCCTCTAAAATCCTCTGGAATACCTCTTAAATATTGCTTTGTTTTAATTCTTACACCATTCTTTTGAAGAATACCAACCTCTAACAATATATTCACCATAGCTTCACTTGGCACGTCTGATGAGGTCAGATACAGAATGTAATCTGAACTATTGTATTCTCTAATAATATCCATGGACTTTTTTAACCTTAAACTTACTCTATTAAATTCGGTATTTGAAAAAAAATCATTACCTTTAAACATTTTCTTTGCTCTTGTTATTTGATTCTCTGGATTTCTGTGTCCTGACGACAACTCTGAAAATCTCGTAAATACTGTCTCGGTATTTATGTTTCTTCCTAATTTCTCAAATCTTTGGATTGACTTTTGAAAATTATCAGATTCTTGGGCGAATTTTCCAAATCGTTCTATTGCACTTTTATTAAAACTTTCTCTATCTCCCACAACAGACATGCTTCCTGACTGCAACAATATTGGGACTATAGAACATATTATTATTGTTTTTTTTACCATCTTCTTTCTCCACGTTTTGATTCTATTATACATCTTTTTTTTATAAAAAAAACCCCTTTATTACAAAAAAAAACATAAAAAACCCATTTCATCTTGATTTTACTTCATCTATGTGCTATAATTCTCTCATGAAACATTTCTTATGTATCATGCAAATCTTTTTTCATTGAATTTTTAAAAGAATTTTGGGAATACTGACTGCGAATTTTAATGGGCATATCTGGTGGGGACTTTTGAGTTCCAAGATTTTGTCTTGACCTTTTAGTTAAGGCTTACTTATCATTCAATTATACGATCTCGCAGA
>Ga0256827_10002101_pt1 | contig 12849 bp, 6 predicted proteins | sample CV84metaG_FD_185977 | JGI IMG/M metagenome (GOLD analysis project Ga0256827, IMG submission 185977) | Hydrothermal vent microbial communities from East Pacific Rise, Pacific Ocean - CV84 | ecosystem: Environmental > Aquatic > Marine > Hydrothermal vents | place: Pacific Ocean: East Pacific Rise... | reverse complement strand
AATTGGTCTTGTTTTACCTGAATCAATACGCCTGCTGCTTGTTCTCCACCCATTACCGAAATCTTGGAGTTAGGCCACATAAACATCAATCGAGGATCGTAAGCACGACCTGCCATAGCATAGTTTCCTGCACCAAACGAACCGCCAAATACTACCGTAAATTTCGGCACATTAGCATTGGCAACAGCGTGTACAAATTTAGCTCCATCGCGAGCAATTCCTTTACGTTCGTATTCTTTTCCTACGATAAATCCAGTGATATTCTGCAAGAATAAGATTGGAATATTTCGCATTCCACAAAGCTCTACGAAGTGCGCACCTTTAAGTGAGGTTTCGGAGAATAAAACACCATTACTAGCAATAATTCCCACAGGGAAACCCATTATATTGGCAAAGCCCGTAATAATAGTTGGTGCATAACGCGCCTTAAATTCTTGGAATCGGCTACCATCAACCATGCGAGCAATAATCTCACGTGCATCAACTGGCTTCTTCAAATCTAGAGGTGCAATACCGTATAATTCTGTTGGGTCGTAATAAGGTTCTTCGGGCGTACTTAACTCCAAAGTTTGTTTTTTCTTATGCTCTAAAGTTTGGAAGATATTACGACAAATTTGTACCGCATGGCGGTCATCTTCGGCATAATGATCAGCCACACCAGAGATTTGTGTATGCACATCGGCACCACCCAATTCTTCGGCTGTAACTTCCTCACCTGTGGCAGCTTTCACCAATGGTGGACCTCCAATAAATATCGTTCCTTGGTCTTTTACAATAATGGTTTCGTCACTCATGGCAGGTACATAAGCACCTCCGGCAGTACAACTTCCCATAACGATGGCAATCTGTGGAATTCCCGCAGCCGACATACGCGCTTGATTATAAAAAAAGCGTCCAAAATCGAAACGGTCAGGGAATACATTGGATTGTTCAGGTAGAAAAACTCCACCCGAATCTACCATATATACACAAGGTAAATGGTTTTCCATGGCAATCTCTTGTGCTCGCACATGTTTCTTGATGGTTTCCTTTACATAGGTTCCACCTTTTACGGTGGCATCATTGGCAATGATTAAAGTCTCATGACCTTGAATTACACCAATACCAGTAATAATTCCAGCCGATGGAAACTGATTTTCATAATGACCATAAGCCGCCATTGTTGAAAGTTCAAGAAAAGGAGTATTGGGATCTACTAAAATATCTATACGTTCTCGGGCCAATAGTTTACCACGTTTTTTATGCTTTTCAACGGCACGAGGCGAAGAGCCTTTAATCACCGATTGCAATTTATCGCGATACTCATCTAATATAGTCTGAAAAGCTTCTTTATGTTCTAAAAAACTTTTCGATTTGGCATCAATTTTTGAGTCAATTCTATACAAAATAATATGTTTTTATGATTGTTATTATAAACACCTAAGAGGTGTTTTCTTAGGCTCCCAAAGATAGTAAAAAACACTTATGGTTGAATGGGAATTTTTGGGAATAGAGAGGCTTTTTTATCAATCAAAATAAGCTCAATTTAAGTGTTTGAAATTGAGTAATTCAAGAATGTAAATATGGTGATATTTAAGGAGGAAGATTTGTCTTGTATTTGTATTTCTTTGAAAATATTAAATCCAAGTTGACTCTGTAAAGGTGTAGCAAGGAAAAGTTTCCCCCCTTTCTATTTTTCGGCACTTGCCTAACAGCAGCTAGAGACAGGTTCTAAGGGGGAGAGGTCCAAAAGTAATTTAGCTATGGAATAATAATAATTATGGTATATTGCACAAATAGAGCGCAATAGCTCCAATACTTGATATTTATCAATCCACTTTCGATTTTTTACAAGCCTATTTATTTTATGACTTTATCAAAGCTATTACATTTGCCGCATAATCAAACGAAATACTACTTATTCTAAAAATAGATATTATGAATGTAGATCAAATAATGAACGGCCTGGAGAAAAAACATCCAGGAGAAGTTGAGTACTTACAAGCAGTAAGAGAAGTTTTAGAGTCAATCGAAGATGTGGTTAATGAAAACCCTCAATTCGAAGCAGCTGGTATCATTGACCGTGTTGTTGAGCCAGATCGTATCCTTACTTTTAAGGTGCCATGGGTAGGTGATGACGGAAAAGTTAATGTAAACTTAGGATATCGTGTGCAATTTAACAACGCTATCGGACCTTATAAAGGTGGTTTACGTTTTCACCCTAGTGTGAACTTGAGTATATTGAAATTCTTAGGTTTCGAGCAAATCTTTAAGAATAGTTTGACTACATTGCCTATGGGTGGTGGTAAAGGTGGTTCTGATTTCGATCCAAAAGGAAAGTCTGATAACGAAGTAATGCGTTTCGCTCAAGCATTTATGATGGAGTTACATTCATTAATCGGACCTGAGACTGATGTACCTGCTGGTGATATCGGAGTTGGTGGTCGTGAGATTGGATTCCTTTACGGAATGTATAAGAAATTACGCAAAGAAAATACAGGTATCTTAACTGGTAAAGGTTTGAACTGGGGAGGTTCTTTAGTTCGTCCTGAGGCTACAGGTTTTGGTAATGTATATTTTGCAAAAGAAATGTTGGCTACTAAAGGCGAGACTTTTGAAGGTAAGCGTGTAGCTATTTCAGGATTTGGTAATGTTGCTTGGGGTGCTGCTCTTAAAGTAACTGAATTGGGTGGTAAAGTTGTTACAATCTCAGGTCCTGACGGATATATTTATGATGAGGCAGGTATCTCAGGCGACAAAATCGATTATATGTTAGAGCTTCGTGCTTCTAATAACGATGTTGTTAAGCCTTACGCTACAGAGTTTCCAGAAGCTAAGTTCTTCGCAGGAAAACGTCCTTGGGAGCAAAAAGTAGATGTTGCTTTACCTTGTGCTACTCAAAACGAATTGAACGAAGAGGATGCTAAAACATTGGTTGCAAACGGTTGTACATGTGTTGGAGAAGGTGCAAATATGCCTTGTACTCCTGAAGCAATTGAAGTAATCCTTGAGCATAAATTATTATTCTCTCCAGGAAAAGCTTCTAATGCAGGTGGTGTTGCTACCTCAGGTTTGGAGATGTCACAAAATGCAATGAAATTGCATTGGTCAGCTGAAGAGGTTGATAATAAATTACATAATATTATGCGTGATATTCATGCACAATGTGTGAAATATGGTACTGAAGAAGATGGTTATGTAAACTATATGAAAGGTGCTAATATTGCAGGATTCCTTAAAGTAGCTGAGGCTATGATGGACCAAGGAATTATCTAATATAATTTAAGATTTAGTTAATAATAGAATTTAGATTTGTGTTAAGACTGTCTGTTCCGTTTATTCGGGATAGACAGTTTTTTTTTTGCTTATTTTCAAAGCAGCGACAGTGTCGCTCAAAGCGACGCCGTTGCTAAGAAACTACCAAGCAAGAGGTCTTGTTAAAGCTTTAGGGTATTTCTTTCAATGATTACAGACTCGGTGTGTTTTCAAAACACACCGAGTCTTGCTGTTTTGGCTTAGCAGATTGCTTTGAGCAAAGATATACTTGCGATATTAATAAAGTATTTTAATACTCTAGTGTGATTATTCTTATTAAAAAGTATATAAATACCGAAATAAAAAATATACTATATTTGCCCCGACTTTAAATTAAAAAAACAAAGAAAGAATTATGAAAACTATAAAATTTTCAGTTGTTGTATTATTTATATTATTATTGAATACAACATATACAAATGCACAAAAGATATCGGATTTATATGCTCAATTAGACTCAAGTGTAGTAATTATCGAAGTAATATCATCAGAAACTGAAGGGGATGGTGATATGCTTAAGAAAGTTTCCAACGGTAGTTTAGGCTCAGGAGTATTAGTTAGTGAGGATGGGGTGATTTTAACGGCAGCCCATGTGGTGAATAATGCTGATGCTATACGGGTTACATTTAAAGATGGACAACAGTTTCGCGCAAAAGTGACGGCACTTTCGCGTATGGCTGATGTGGCTTTGATTCAATGTCAAGGGGTAATTGAAAATCCAAAAGTGGCTAAAATGGGAGATTCAGATAAAACCCGTATTGGCGATGAAGTGATGATAATAGGCTCTCCAATGGGCTTGACACATTCTCTTTCGGTTGGTTATATTAGTAGAAGAGAGAAGCATAAAGATGCTCATGCTGGATTTGCTCGTTTGGAGTATTTTCAAACTGATGCAGCTATAAATACAGGAAACTCTGGAGGGCCAATGTTTAATATGCAAGGGGAACTAATAGGGATAGTGAGTTCTATTATTTCGCGCTCTGGTGGTTTTGAAGGGATAGGTTTTGTAGCAACAATAAATATCGTAAAAGAAGTGCTTTTTAAAAAATCAAATATTTGGATTGGTGTAGATGTTTTCTTATTGCAGGGTTCAATGGCTTTGGCTCTAAATGTACCTCAAGAAGGAGGTGTATTAATTCAGAATGTAGCAAAGAACTCTCCAGCATATTTTATGGGATTAAAAGGAGGCTATTACAAAGCTGTAATTAATGAAAGTCCTATAGTGTTAGGAGGAGATATAGTTTTATCTATTGATGGACATAAATTTGACACTGAGGAAAATGTTTTGGATGCCTTGGACTATTTAAACTCTCGTAAAGCTGGAGCAAAATATACATTTAAAGTATTACGCCATGGGCAAATTGTGGATGTTAGTTGGATAGCTAAATAGATGATATAAAATGCAATAAAAAAGCAGATATTTATTGAATATCTGCTTTTTTATTGTTTCAGAAAAAAAACTTAGAATGCTTTTTTCTTGTATAAAAATTTTGCAAAGCTTTTTGCTGCTTTTGCATAAGCTTCACCCACACGAATACCAAAATCATAATAGGCAGTTCCTGGAGCTTTTTTAAGAATAAATTTTGCAATCTCTTCATTAGTTTCTTTGTTAATAAAAGTAAGCTCGAGATTGATATAAGCAGGTCTGCTTTGAATTCCAATATTAAAACCAGGCTCCATAAAAGTAGTTTTTACTACTAATTGGATTTTAGCTTCTTCATTATTTTCACGGGCATCCATACTAACTTTTTTCAATCCATTGTTAAAAAGATCCGTAAATTTTGGTGCAAAATGCTGTTCACGATCATCAAAATACATTTGTTTCCATTTTTCTCCACCACCAGCTTGTTTGGCCTCAGCATCTTTCATATGCTTTGCCATATAGGCTTCTTGAGTCATTTTCCCAACATGCATATCTTCAGGATATACAAATTTAAGATCGATGCTAGATACTCCTTTGAGAGCACTCATGCTACCTGATTGTAGTGTGATTTTTTGAGCGTTTAACTGAAAGCCAATAAACACTATTACAAGACTTAATAAGACTTTTCTCATTACTATTTGTTTTTTAGTTATTAATTAAATAATTAGTTTTACAAAACTAAACTTTATTTTTGAATTAGTGATAGTCTGATGGTAGAATTATAATCTTTTATTTTACCTTTCGAAAAGGGGTGTTGGTTTAGTCCTTTAATAATCAAGCTTACTAATTATAGAGCAGTCTGTTAATATTACTTGCTTTTTAACGATAAATCGTTGATAAAAAAATAAACATAAAATAAAGGGTAAAAGGCAAAGAATTATTTTTGTGGAAATTAGTAAAAATTATGTCAGTACAATACAATGAAGATAGCATAAAGACCTTAGATTGGAAAGATCATATTCGTTTGCGACCCGGTATGTATATTGGAAAGTTGGGCGATGGGGCATCTCCTGATGATGGTATTTATGTGTTGATTAAGGAGGTGATAGATAACTCGATTGATGAGTTTGTGATGGGGCATGGAAAGTATATTGACATAAATATTCACGAAAAGGAAGTTACGATACGTGATTATGGTCGTGGTATTCCATTGGGAAGCCTTGTGGCATGCGTGTCGCAAATAAATACGGGAGCTAAATATGATAGCAAGGTGTTTAAAAAATCCGTTGGACTTAATGGAGTGGGTACAAAAGCTGTTAATGCTCTTTCTTCAAATTTTGTGGCACAATCGATTCGCGATGGTGAGTCTAAAGTTGTAGAATATAGTTATGGTAAACTCATTCGCGACGAAGACTTAAAAGTGGAGGGTGAGCGTAATGGTACGATTATCACTTTTACACCTGACAAAGATGTGTTTGTAGGTTTTCAGTTTCGCTCTGAGTACATCGAGCGCTTGCTTTGGAATTATGCTTTTCTAAATCGTAATTTAGTATTAATTCTAAATGGGAAGCGTATTGTTTCTAAGAATGGTTTACACGATTTATTGGAGCGTAATATTGATGATGGTATTTTGTATCCTATTATTCATTTGGAAGAAGATGATTTTGAATTTGCTTTTACGCATGCTTCAAAAAAATATGGTGAAGAGTATTATTCGTTTGTAAATGGACAACATACAACCCAAGGCGGTACTCACCAAGCAGCTTTTCGCGAAGCGGTGGTGAAAACAATACGCGACTTTTTCAAGAAAGATTTTGATGCGAGTGATATTCGTACTTCTATAGTGGCTGCTTTTAGTATTAAAATCCAAGAACCTGTTTTCGAGTCGCAAACTAAAACCAAATTGGGGTCACAGCATATGGAGCAGGGAGGGCAAACTGTGCGTGCTTATATCAACGATATTTTTGGACGAAACCTTGATAATTTTCTTCATAAGAATCCAGAAGTTGCTGAAGCTATTCGTAAAAAAATTCTCCAGTCAGAGAAAGAGCGAAAAGACATGGCTGGTATAAAAAAGTTGGCTCGTGAGTCCGCCAAAAAAGCTAGTTTACATAATAAAAAACTTCGTGATTGTCGTGTGCATTATAATACCAATAAGGAGCAACGACTTGATTCAACATTATTTATTACCGAGGGTGATTCCGCTTCTGGGTCTATCACAAAATCACGTGATGTAAATACACAGGCTGTTTTTAGTTTGAAAGGAAAGCCATTGAATTCGTACGGATTAAGTAAAAAAGTGGTTTATACAAACGAGGAGTTTAACCTCTTACAAACTGCTTTGAATATAGAGGAGGACTTGGATAATTTGCGTTATAATAATATCGTTGTTGCTACGGATGCTGATGTGGATGGAATGCATATTCGATTGCTGCTATTGACTTTCTTTTTACAGTTTTATCCTGAGTTGGTGAAAGCAGGGCATTTATATATTTTGCAAACACCCTTATTTCGTGTACGGAACAAAAAGAAAACAATTTATTGCTATTCGGAAGAGGAACGCTTGGATGCTATTGAAGAAATTGGTAAACAAGCAGAGATAACTCGATTCAAGGGTTTGGGTGAAATTTCTCCTGATGAGTTTAAGCATTTTATTGGCAAATCCATTCGTCTTGATCCAGTGATATTGAATAAAGAATCGGGTATCGAGAAAGTGCTTTCATTCTATATGGGAAAAAACACTCCAACACGCCAAGAGTTTATTATTGATAATCTTCGGGTAGAAGAGGATTTGATAATGGAAGATTAGTTTTTCTAATTCAAATCGTTTAAGAATAATTCTAAACGATTATAGATATTCACATTTGCACTACCGCTTTCAAAATCAAGTGTTAAGAATTTTACATCAGGAAATTCTTCATTAATTTTATTTACCATTCCTTTGGCAATAATGTGATTTGAGATACATCCAAAAGGTTGAAGTGCAACGATATTCTTAACGCCATTTTTTGCCATAATGCTTACCTCCAAGGGAAGTAACCATGCTTCTCCAAATTGGATAGATCGGCTAATGATATTTTCATCAATATAATCTTTGATGCTATGTTCGCGGCGATAGCGTTTGAATTGTTTTAAGCGCTCTTCAATAATACCATGATTGCGTTCAAAACGCTTATTAATAACTAATTCGCGAATACTGCGGCCAAGATTTTTCTCAATGGAATTTTTAGAATTGTATTTCCCCGAATAGTAATCCATTTGCAAAAATTTAACGATACCTGGTTGCTCTACTTCAAAGCCTTTATTTTCTAGCCATCGAGTAGTATAATTATTACTAAAACTATTGGATTTTAAGTATATCTCACCAACAATTCCTACTCGTCCATAGTAGCGATCGTAGATTTCTATTTGATTAAATTGATTAATGCAAGAATCTATAAATTTCGAAATTGAGGTTTTAGAAAATTTATGTTTAATCACAAATTCTTTTACCTCTGTTCTAAGTTTTTCCACGAGCGCATCGGTGGTTCCACGCTGTTTTTCATAGGGTCTAATACTATGTTCCATTCTTTTGATGGCATCAGCAAGACTAAATCCAACAGCAAAATCGTTAAGCATTTTTAATTGATTCATTTGATATGAATCTTTTCCAGCTGTTGTATTTAGGGTTCCAACTTTTACATCCGTAAATCCTGCATTGCGTAATGCTTGTTTCAGCTGTGTTGAATAATTTGACGCACGACATTGTCCTCCTGTTTCGGAAAGCGCAATAGTTATATCAGCATTATTGCCTGAATAGTTTTCCAGTTGATTTATGATATCTCCAATAATAATTATGGCAGGATAGCACATGTCGTTATTGACGTATTTCAAACCTACATCAATAATGTTTTTCTCTTGGTTTTTTGGAATCACAAGATTGTAACCACTATTTATAAAAACAGCTTCTAATACTTCATTATAGAAATTTGCAAAGTAAGGTCCTATTATTAATTTATCCTGATCTTCTTTTCGTTCAAATTCTTGAATTTGAATGCGCTTTTCCGCCACACCTTTATAACCTTCTTCTAAGGTTTTCATCAAGGATTTGATTCGAATCTTTACAGCTCCGAGATTTGCCATCTCGTCAATTTTGATATTTACGTATGGACGACCTGCTTCGCGCGAAAGGCTTTTCATCTCATCAATTGTGATGGCGTCGGGTCCACAACCGAAACTAGTAAGTTGAAGTATAGCACTATTATCATAATTCAAATCTTTAAGCCATAGAGCGCTCTTATATAATCGGTTATGATAGCTCCATTGGGTTAGCGCTTCCACTCTTGTTAAGTCGCCTTCATACATAGCAGAAGCAACTTCCTCGCTTATTATTTGTGCGCCAAGAATTTCTGCTTGATCCATTAAACCATGATTTATCAATGGGTCGATATGATAAGTACGACCTGCAATAATAATGAGTGCTTGATTATTGCTAATTGCTTCATTCACAATTTTACGCCCAACTCCTAAGTATTGATTTCTGAGTCTATTCTCATATTGCATGGCATTATCAAAAGCTTTGCTTACTAAAGATGCTGAAATGTTGAATTGGTCTTTGAAATAGCTTATGAATTTTTTTCGAGTCATCTTTTGGTCTATAAAGCTGACTTCTAAAGCGTCGATGGGAATTTTGCTGTTATAAGAATTCTGAATAATCACCGGATATCCAGTGACGATAGGGCAGTTGAACGCATTGGCAGCCATATCATCACTTTTTTGCTCGAACTGAACAATGGGGTAGAAGATGCGATCTACATTCTTTTCCATAAGATGCTCGATATGGCCATTCACTATTTTTGCAGGAAAACACAAATTGTCAACTAGTTGTGTGCGAATTCCTTTGGAATATATTTTTTCTGTTGTCCAATGTGAAACTTCAATATCGAATCCTAAATCTCGAAATAGTTTTATGTAGAAAGGGAAATGTTCATACATTTCTAAAACAAGAGGGATTCCAATTTTCACACCACCTTGATTTTGAATTTTATCAATCACATCAGCATAAAACAACTGATACTTTTTATGAAAGAAGTTTTCATGATTTGATAATTTTTTCTCGCTATTGGAGAAATACTTATCGCAATTATTTTCCACATAAAAAACGCGTTCATCATCAAAAATAAACTTGGTAACATTACATAGGTTTCCACAACCCTTGCATTTTATATGCTTGATGTCTCTAACAATTTCTTTATGCTGGTAAATATTACTGTAATCCTTGCTTGAGTTAGGATTTTTTTGATAATGTTCTAGCGCATATATGGCAGCGCCATAAGCTCCCATTAAATGAGCTTGTTCGATTCTGATTACCTGTTTGTTAGTTATTTTTTCGAAGGCCCGAAGCACTGCGTTATTTTTAAATGTTCCTCCTTGAACTAATATTGTCTTCCCTAATTTCGATAGATCTTTTACTCGAATCACTTTATAAAGAGTGTTGCGCACAACACTATAACACAGGCCTGCAGAAATATCGGAAACATTATAGCCATCACGGAGTGCATCTTTTACTTTCGAGTTCATAAATACGGTGCAGCGTGTTCCTAAATCCATTGGGGCTTTGGCAAAAAGTGATTTTTCTACAAACTCTTCAATGCTCATATTCATATTGTGGGCAAAAGTCTCAATAAAAGAACCTGTTCCCGATGAGCATGCTTCATTTAAGTCGATATCAGTTACTAATCCATTATCCAAATAGATTGCTTTAACATCTTGTCCACCAATATCGAGAACGAAATTTATATCTTTATTAAACTCAAGTCCAGCCCGATAATGAGCAAAGGTTTCAACTATTCCGCCATCAATACCAAAAGCATGTTTACTTAATTCTTCTCCATATCCTGTCGAAAAAATAGCTTTTACTTGCGGTAGGTAATCCTTGAAAGTCTCGAATCCAGTTTGAAGAATTTGCAATGGTTCACCTTTATTTGAAGAATAATACTCAGCAACCAATTCTTTATTACTATTTATAAGCATCATCTTGCTCGTTGTACTACCTGCATCAATTCCAATAAATAAGTCTCCGCTATTATCTGTTGATGTTTTAATATGCTGACTTTGGTGCCTTATATGGAAATCTTGATATTCTTCTTTTGATTCGAATAGAGGCTCCAATGAGGTTTGTAAGCTAATCTCTCCTTTTGAATCACTTATTAGTTTAAGAAATTCTTTATAATTGATTAGTCGTTTATTTTCACATAATAAAGCAGCTCCGATAGCTATAAATTCTTTGGAATTATCGGGTAATATATAATTGCCTTCAATGGGAAGAACTTCTTCAAAGCTTGTTCTTAGCATATCGAAAAAACTCAATGGTCCGCCTGTGAAAATAATATCACCATCGACCTCGGTTCCAGCAACCATTGCTACAACATACTGATTGGCAACAGCTCGAAATACGCTTCGAGCAATATCATTCTTATTCTGACCTTGATTTAAATGTGCTTGAACATCGGTTTTAGCAAAAACTCCACAACGAGAAGCGATATTTAATTTGCGAGTTGAAAGATGAGCCATCGAATTTAGCTCACCTAAATCCATATGAAGTAGGGCTGCAATTTGTTCAATAAAAGAACCAGTACCTCCAGCACAGCTACCATTCATACGCATTTGTTGAGAACCGTTTTCTTGAAAGTAGATAAACTTTGCATCTTCGCCACCTAACTCAACTACAGCTTTGGCATTAGGATAATATGTTTTTACGCTTTTTGAAACAGCAAGTACTTCTTGAACAAAGTGACTGTCTGTGCGGTGAGCTAATCCCATACCTGCCGTTCCAGTAATGGTAATGTCAAATTGTTCTTTCTTAAGAAATTCGGGGAATCCTTGGATAATTATTTCCAAAGATTCAACAGGCTTTCCGTTATGTTTCTTATATTGGGTATAAACCAGTTCATTACTTTGTGTAAGTGCAACTACTTTAGAAGTAGATGACCCTAAATCAATACCAATCTTCATCCTTTAAAAATCTATATTTTTATTTCGTAAAATTTGGTGCAAATATACATATTAACTCTAGGCTTTTTTATTAAATAGTATTCTAAATTGGCGTCTTTTTGATAGAGTTTTTTTATATATATTTGCTCATTATTTACTAAAAAACTATACACATGAAAAAAGTATTACTTATTTTATTAGCATTTCTAAGCTGTAATTTGTACGCAACAGATTATAGTTTTACTATTGGAACAAAGCATTATAAGCTTGTAAAAACAAAAAAAACTTGGGTTGATGCTGCTGCTTGGGCTAAACAGGATGGCGGTTACTTAGTTGAGATTGGTTCGCTTGCCGAACAAAATGGAGTTTGGGCTGGAATACAAGCTTCGGGAGTTTCTACAACCTATACCGTTGTAAATGATGGAGGTGGAATTGCCTATATTTGGATTGGCGCTACCGACAAAAAAGTAGAAGGAACTTGGTTATGGGATGGAGATAATGATGGGCAAGGTCTTAATTTTTATACAGGTCAAGGTAAATGGGGCGCAGGAAATGGTGCTGCTGTAAATGGTGCTTATATTAATTGGGGAGGAACAAATACGGGTACTGGAAGTAATGAGCCTGATGATTCTGGTAGCAGTCAGGATGCTGCGGGAATCGGAATGGAACCTTGGCCTGCTGCTGGCGCTGGAAATATTGCTGGCGAATGGAATGATATTGATAAATCAAATACTTTGTATTTTATTGTGGAGTATGATGTGGTTGGCTTTGAAGATAATTTAAATAGTCAAATACAACCTAGTTTAGTTGTTTATCAAGATGTTAATGGCAGTATTCAGCTCAAATCAAATAGTAATATGCAAGATGTTGAGATTTATAATATTGAAGGAAAAAGAGTTTTTCAATCTTATAATATGAATTCACAGAGCTTGAAAGTAGATGTTCTTTCTTCTACAGGAGTTTATTTTATTCGTAGTCGTTTTGAGGGTGACTTTATTTGTACTCGCAAAATATTGGTCAGATAGTTTGAAGACAGCTTTGATAAATAAAAAATGCGCTTAACTTTTTTAGCGCATTTTTTTATACTATTATTTTCGTATTCGTAAAAAAAGATTTATCCCTAAAGGTTCCTTAAATACTTCAATTTTAGATTCCTCAATTCCGGCCTGTAAGGCAAAGCCTTTGAGCTCTTCTCCCGAACGATGGTATAGGAACCAATC
>Ga0256827_10002100_pt1 | contig 12849 bp, 7 predicted proteins | sample CV84metaG_FD_185977 | JGI IMG/M metagenome (GOLD analysis project Ga0256827, IMG submission 185977) | Hydrothermal vent microbial communities from East Pacific Rise, Pacific Ocean - CV84 | ecosystem: Environmental > Aquatic > Marine > Hydrothermal vents | place: Pacific Ocean: East Pacific Rise... | reverse complement strand
GGAATTCACCCGCGTCATGCTCGGCGCTACTTCCGACGTGTGCAAGCCAACAAAACAGATCCTGTTTACAAATTCTTCAACCAAAAAAATCCACACATGTGCGAAGAATCCGTTTGGAGCGCCAACAAAACCGACGATGTCATTACCTTCTGTGTAGAAGCACCTGACGAAGCAATTTTACGTAGCGAAATGTCGGCGATGGATCTGCTCAAGCACGTCCACTCCACTCAACAAAACTGGGTCGTTCCAGGAACAGCTCGCCCCGAAATGAACCCAGGTCTCTACCACAACGTCTCCAATACCCTCTCTGTACGAGACGGCGAATGGGACGACATTGCTGAATATATCTGGGAAAATCGCGCCGACTTCACAGGCATTAGTATGCTTGCCGCTTCAGGCGACAAACTCTATCAGCAAGCTCCACACGAAGAGGTTTCCACCCCACAAGACGAAACGCTTTGGAACGAATTAATCTCCAAATTCCAATCGGTTGATTTCACCCAAATGAAGGAAGCCGAAGACGAAACCAACCTGCAAGGCGAAATCGCTTGCGCAGGTGGTGCATGCGAACTTGTCTGATTTTGCAAACAAGAAACGTCTACTCTATAAAGTGGTATTTAAGTTCCATCTTAATAGGGTAGATGAAATGATAAATACATGGTTTTACAAATTAAAATATATTATGAAAACAAAATTTATCATAACGCTAACAACAACACTAATAGTCTTAACAACCATCACATCCGCTCAAGTTATCAACCAGTGGAAAATTGACCAACCAACAGGATCGTGGGAAGATGCTCAAAAATGGAAACTTCATCACGAACCCCGCCCAACAGAACGCATTCAGTTTCGTGCAGAACAATCAAAAATAATCATAAACAAAAAGGTCAAACTCAACGAAGGCATTCAACTTTATGGAAGACAACTCTCCTTACACGGCACAGGTGGAATTGACCTCATCAACCCCCTTATCCACAACCGCACCATCGAAATCCCCGCAGCATGCGACAAAAACTCAACCCTCATCCTAAACGATCAAATAAGCATCAACGCCCGCATCTTACTTTCAGGAAAATCCTACGGCACCTCAATAACTACCGGCAATTTAATCCTAAAAGATCAAAGCCAAGTTATCGGCGCTTTATGTGTTGGAAAAGATGGCACAGGAGTTGGAACCGTTGTTATTAACGACCAAGCCCTTTTCCACATAACTGAAATTGACCTTCAAACCGAAGAAGGAAACCGAGGAAGAGTCGACTTACACGTTATAAGTGGAACACTTTGGATTACCCTCACAAAAAAATCGGCCGCCACCTTTTTAAACGACCGCAGCCAAAAAATCCTCATCGGAAAACAAGGAACCCTCATCATTCAATCCCCCCAATCTACAGAAGAAAAATCTGCATTGATTAGAACCCTAATCCGAAAACACCGCATCATTACCTACCCCAACACAACCCTGGACATTCCCATTATCTCAGGCGATAAAATCACCATTCGAACCACAAGCTACATCCCCGAAAAAAATACACCATCCCTCATCAACGATAAAGAAAAAGAGAACGATACCGCTAAAAAAGAAAACTCATCCCTAACCAAAAACCTCATATACGTCACTATTTTTATTGCAACACTCCTCCTGCTCTTCCTCCCAAAAAAATTAATCAACACCAAAAACAATGAAGATTAAAACAACCCCACTCCTCGCACTCATCCTACTTAGCATCATCCAAGTATCTTTCGCCTTTCCCGAAAAATGGGTCTATTTAATGCAAGGAGAAGAACGCTTTTTCCCCGTTAATGCCCCCATCACAGATGTTGCCTGTTTTAGTGCAAAAGTCGACGAAGACGGACACCTCAAAGGCGGACACCTTCAACCACCCAAACTAAACAACACCGCCACAAAAATGCGCTACCACTTGGTTGTCACCATCCCATGGAACCCCACCCTAGCACACATCTACCTTAATCCAAAACTCCCCTTCCGCAACCAAATTATTCAAGACATTATAAAACGAGCACAACCCTTCGACGGAATACAAATCGACTTCGAAGGAATTGCACCCGCCGATGCAACCGCTTACGTCAACTTCCTCGCCGCAACAAAAAAAGCCCTCCCCCCCAACAAAATATTTAGCGTAGCCGTCATGGCACGCTGGACCGCTCACAAAAAAAGACAACCCCACGACGCATACAACTACCCCCTCATCGCACTCTTTGCAGACCGCATCATTGTCATGGCATACGACGAACACTATTCAGGAAGTTCCCCCGGACCCATCGCCTCCCTTCCCTGGTGTAAAAAAATCTACACCTACGCAACCCAAAACATTCCCCCCGAAAAACTAATCATGGGCATTCCCCTCTACGGACGAGCTTGGCAAACCCCCTCCTTTGCACGTGCATACAAAAACAGTCAAATCCAAAAAGAGATCAAAAAACGTCACCCCTCCATCTCAACAAACCCACAAACAGGCGGTCACTACCACTTCACAGAAAAAGTTACCGTAAACGTCCACTACGAAACCACAAAATCACTCAAAGCAAAGCTCGACCTCTACTCCACAAAAAAAATACAAGGCATCGCCTGCTGGAGAATTAGCCAAGAACCCCTCAACTTTTGGGACTTATTTTAACCAATACAAAAAAGATAAACCAAATTCTTAAGCGCCCATCTTTCTAGACCATTAAAACTCGCAAAAAACAAAAAGTGTTTTTTGCGAGTTTTTAGTTTCTGGGTTTAAATTTAGACAATTCTTCCAAAGCAAAACAACATCTTCACCTTATAAACCATAAGAGCCAAATAAAGGGACAGGCACAATATAAAAAAATAACTTGACAGAGCTTACTTTGCTCTGATGAATCAACCTTGTTTAAACTTCGAGACTAACTATTGGCTGTTTTGTTTGAAAGGTGTAAATGGAGGGAGGGGGTTTGGGGAGACTGAATTTGCCAGCCTTCTGCAATTCGGTAACCAGGGATCCAGACGATTTCTTGATTGCAAAGAACCAAAGGAATGGAGGAGCGTTGAGTACGGGGAATTTTTAAGTCGGTAAAAATATCTTGAAGTTTTCGGGTATGTTTCATTCCCAATGGAGCAAAACGATCCCCGGGTTGAAGAGTCCGGACGGAAAGGGGTTGACCTCCTACTTTATCGAAAGAGATAGAGGCTTCGGCGGGAAGAAGTCCTGGACCTTTTCCATGATCTTTTTTCCAACCGAGTCCTTTTGTTGTTTTTAGTTCCCACATTGGAGGGAGGGGTGTTTTCGTACTGTTTTCGATTCGAAGTTTCCCATATTCTACAACCACTCGATGAGTGCGGTCGAGTTCTACAAAGGCGGTTCCTTGTGCTTTGTTTTGCAAGGCAATTATTTGTTCGATAGTTTCAAATCCTACGGAGGAGACCCCATTTTCGAAGAGCCAATTTCGAAGTGTTCTGCGTTGCAATGCAAGAGGAAGTGGAAAGGATGTGTAGCTGCAGAGTTGCTCGTTCATCCACATATTTTCTGCACGTAAAATGTTCATGGTTCGCAGAATATTTTTTCGGAGGTTGGGTGTTAGCTCTTGTTCGAGTAGCGGGAGAATGGTGTGTCGAATTTTATTTCTTAAGATGGTTTTGTCGGCGTTGCTTTGGTCTTCTCTCCAATGATTTCCATTTTGTGTTAACCATTCAACGAGTTGGGAATGGGTGCATTCTAGAAGGGGACGAACCAGATGTAGGGAACCTATTTTTTGAGAAAATTCCATTCCGCACAGACCTTCGGTTCCGGCGCCTCGTGCGAGACGAAGAAAAAAGGTTTCGACCTGATCGTCGGCATGATGTGCAAGGGCAATTATGGCATTTTTAAAGGAGGAAAAAAAGAGATGTCTGGCTTTGCGTGCTTCCATTTCTAAGGAGGCTCCTTCTTGGATAATATTGGCTTGTTTTACCACAATTGGAACGTTTAATTCGGAAGCGAGGTTGCGTACAAATTTTTCGTCGGCATCGGATGCCGTATTGCGTAGATTGTGGTTAAGATGAGCAATGGTGAAGGGGATTTTTAGTTGGAAAAGAATTCGTGCAAGAGCCACAGAATCAGCTCCTGCTGAGACCCCAACCACAATCTCTTTTTTTTGAGAAAATAGAGCGTGTGATTCAATGGTTTCTTGGATGCGTTGAAGAAGTTTCACGGCTGAAGGATTTATTCCTTACCACAACATTTTTTATATTTTCGGCCACTACCACAGGGGCAAGGGTCATTACGACCCACTTTTTCGATTCCTTGTCGAACGACGGTGGGGGGCGGTGCTTGTGGTGGAATTTCCATTCCTGGAGGGGGGGCACCAAGTCCGCCCGAAGAAGTTGCGGTTGGGCTCGACATTTGTTGTGCCATTGCGGCATCGAGTGCCGAAACTTCTTGGTGTTGAATTTGCATGCCGGATAGATTTTCAAAGAAGCTTTCGATTGCTTCTGCTGAAGTTGCTGAGCGGAACATCGATGTTGCAATTTCCTCGTAAATTCGATCCATCAGATCCATGAAGAGCATGTATGCTTCGCGTTTATATTCAACAAGCGGATCGCGCTGACCGTAACTACGCAGGGAAATTCCTTCACGAAGACCGTCCATTGAACGCAAATATTCTTGCCAATGCTCATCCACGGCTTGGATTACAAGATGTTTTTCGAGCATCTTTAGATCCTCGGGATCTTCTAGACGGGCTTTTACTTCGTAGGCTTGTTTGACTCGATCGAGCACGTAATCGGTGAGCGTATCGATGGTTTTTTCTTCGGGCAGATCGGTTTCACGTAAGCCTAAAGGGAAGGTGGTGTTTACCCAAAAGATAAATTCGTGTAGTGCTTCTGGGGTTTTTGCGGCTAGAGCGTCGTCTGCACGGACGGCAATAATTTCTTCTACAGCATAAAAGAGTTGCTCACGGGGCTCTTCGCTTTGAAGGGTTTCTGATCGGAATCCATAAATTTTTTCCCGTTGTTTGTTCATTACGTCGTCGTATTCCAACGTTCGTTTACGCATCGAAAAGTTTTGTTGTTCTACCCGACGCTGAGCGGTTTCGATGGATTTGTTCAACCAGGGATGTTCCAAAACTTCGCCTTCTTGAATGCCTAGTTTTTCCATGATGGATGAAATACGATCGGAACCAAAAAGACGCATTAAGTTGTCTTCAAGAGAGACATAAAAGCGTGAAATTCCGGGGTCACCTTGACGGGCACAACGGCCTCGTAATTGGCGGTCAATTCGGCGTGATTCGTGGCGTTCGGATGCAATTACATATAGACCACAAGGGCGCTCTTTTAGTAGTTTTTTTAAAGTCATGCCTTCTACTTTGCTCTCGAGGGAGAACTCTTTAGATTTAAGATCTTCGTCTTTCAAATAAACCACCCCTTCGCCTAGTTTAATATCCGTACCTCGACCTGCCATATTTGTGGCAATTGTAATTGCTCCAGGTTGGCCTGCATTTGCAACAATGTCTGCTTCTCTGGCATGATTTTTTGCGTTCAAGACATTGTGTACAATATTTTCCCGACGGAGCATCCGACTAATCACTTCTGATGTTTCAACGGCTACGGTTCCCACCAAAACAGGTTGTTTGCGTTCATGAGCCGCTTTAATTTCGTTAATGACAGCTCGAAACTTTTCGCGTTGGGTTTTATAAATTTGGTCATTCATATCTAGCCGGCGAACGGGTCGGTTGGTAGGAATCACCATGACATCTAGTTTATAAATTTGATGGAATTCATCCGCTTCTGTTTCTGCTGTTCCCGTCATACCAGAAAGCTTTTTGTACATTCTGAAATAGTTTTGGATTGTAATTGTGGCAAGGGTTTGGGTTTCGCGCTCAATCTTTACATTTTCCTTTGCTTCCACGGCTTGGTGCAAGCCGTCGGACCAACGTCGGCCCGCCATCAAGCGACCCGTATGTTCATCCACAATCATCACTTGGTTGTCTTGCACCACGTAATCAACATTCTTTTCATAGACGCTATAGGCTCGAATTAATTGGTCAACCGCATGAACCCGTTCATTTCGAATTGCAAAATTTTCTTGGATTGCATTTTTACGTTCAACGACCTCTTCTGGGGAAAGCGATGTATTTCCATCGAGCTCAGAAAGAGCCGTAACCAAGTCGGGTAGCACATACATTTCAGGGTCTTCTGGATTAAGTTCTAAACAGCCCTTTTCGGTAAGCCCCGCATCGTGACCTTTTTCATCAATCGTAAAGAAGAGCTCTTGCTGGAGTTCGCGTGCCAACTTTTCGTTCTCTTTTTTAAGCATGTTCATCTGTGTTTTTTCAAGCAACTTACGATATTTCACATCCTCAACTAGGTGCATCAACTGCTTATTTTTTGGCATACCCTGAAACACCTGATAAATTTTCAAAGCGGCTTCCTCTTCTTCACCACGATCTAGCAGGTCCTTTGCTTCTTTAAGTAAGCGTGTACAGAGATCACGTTGACGGCGAACCAACCGAGAAACCGCAGGTTGCAACTCTGCATATTGAGTAGACGAATGTGGTGCCGGTCCTGAAATAATAAGAGGCGTTCGGGCCTCATCGATCAAAATCGAGTCAATTTCATCGACGATAGCAAAATTGTGGCCCTTTTGTTGCACCATATCCTCTGCGCGATAAGCCATATTATCGCGCAGATAATCAAAGCCAAACTCCGAATTTGTTCCATACGTAATATCGCACAAATACATTTCACGCCGCTCAGGTGGAGGCATCATATTCTTCAAACAACCCACCGACAAACCAAGCCATTTGTACAAATGGCCCATCCACTCCGAGTCACGTTGCGAATGGTAATCCGACGTAGTCACCACATGAACGCCTTTTCCTTCAAGAGCATTTAAGTATACAGGAAGTGTTGCAACCAACGTTTTTCCCTCACCCGTCGCCATCTCAGCAATCATGCCTTTATGAATCGCCAAGCCACCAATCAACTGCACATCAAAATGCACCATTTCCCACTCAATGGGATGATCGCAAACCATCACCTCTGTGCCACACAACCTACGCGAGGCATTCTTCACAACAGCAAAAGCCTCACACTCAATATCTTCCAGTGTTTCCCCCGCCTCAAGTCGTTTGCGAAATTCATCTGTCTTCGCCTTCAGCTCCTCATCGCTCAACCGTTTATACTCTTCGTCTAGTTCGTTAATCCGATCTACTAGAGGCTGCATTTTTTTCAGATCGCGTTCATTCTTCGATCCAAACATCTTTTTTAAAATCCACTTCATATTATTTCCAATTGTTGTAAAAATGAGTAGAGAACGGTATCGGATTTACTCCCTTGCCTCAAGCGGGATTCACACCAAAATACAAAGACTCTAACAAGAAAAATCTACGAAATCTACTTACCTCATCGCAACATAGAAAACGGTCGTATTTTAGCGTAGCATTCTGACTCTGTAATTTCCGTTATTCCAAAGATTAAATGGTGCCCAAGGCGGGAGTCGAACCCGCATGACCGAAGTCGAGGGATTTTAAGTCCCTTGCGTCTACCAATTTCGCCACCTGGGCAGATGGATGAAAAAACAGGCGCAAAGAAAAGCAATCTACTGAAAAAAAAACAACCAAAATCGATCAAAAATATTCAACGCTCCATTTTTTATTAAGAATATGGAGTAGATTTTTTTTACGCTCTTAAAAAATATACAAATCGAGGTTTAATCTACGCTCTTGATTCTGTATATATTGAGAACTTGATTCTTCTTTTTCTACAGGGGATCCTTCGGATGGATAATTTTTAAAGCATAAGGGATTAAATGAATGCTATGAAACATACTCTTTTTTTACATCGACTCTTTCCTATTTTTCTCGTGGGGCTTTTATCGCAACAGGTCTTTGGCCTTGGTGGGGTCGTTCCAGCTCCTGTGAAAGCAACGCCCAAACGAACAAAAAGACCTGTCCCACACAGTTTACCTCAACCCAAAACCACCGTTCCCAAACCAAAAAAAACAGGGGTAGCGCCAGGGTCGACCCAACCCAAAACAACAACACCAACCACTCCCGCAACGGCAAAAAAAAGGCTACCCAACCCAACGACGCAACCCGCACACACCTCAAAAACAAAAAAAGAGGACGAACAAATTGTCTCCTTTAAATTTGAACAAGCTGATCTTGACTTAGTGATGGCGCAATATTGTGCATGGACAGACAAAATCTACCTTAAAAACGACAAAGTAAAAGCCTCAATCTCTATTCGTGCGGACAAACTTACCGTTTCGGAAGCCATCAAAGTGATTGAAGCAATTTTGAATATGAACGACATTTTGTTGGTTCCGATGGGCAAAAAATTTATTAAAGTAGTTCCGTCTCAATCCGCTGACTTAGGTGGAGAAGGTGTCAATGTAATCTATGAGGATGGAAAACAATTTGTGGGTGGTGAGCAGGTGATTTCGAAAATCTTTCACCTAAAAAACCCAGTAACTCCTGAAATGGAAAAAGCGATTCGACAAATCATGCATCGGTTTGGTCGCTTCCTGCCATTAGAAAGTAGCAACAGCATTATGATTACCGACACCCAATCGAACCTAATTGAAATCAGCAAAATGATTACATTTTTGGATCAAGGAAGCGCAAGTATCGAGTCAAAAATCTATCGCATTAAACATGCAGAAGCCGCAGAGATTGCAGGAAAACTTACCGAAATTATTGCAATGGCACAGACCGATCAGCAAAAAAACACACGTAGTACCTACTCTAGATCGATTAACCCAGGCGTGATGCGTCCACGCACACCCTCCTCTATACGCGCCAGAAGACCCCCTGCCACCATTTACAACCGAAACAACGCCACCACCGTTTCTGGTATGCCAACCGCCCTTATTCAAGGCACAGTAAAAGTCCTCGCCGACGAACGAACCAACCTTATTATCATCTTTTCACAAAAAAGTAACTTTGCCTTTTTTGATAAAATCATATCGGTACTTGACGTTGAAGTAACTCCCGCTATTTCGTTTGAAGTGGTTAATTTAGAATATGCCGATGCCGAAGAAACGGCCGCCACACTAAACGAATTAGTCGGCGCAGCTTCAGGAGGGCGGCGCACAAGTTCATCGCGCAACAGCCGATCAAGCCGAAATAGTCGGTCATCTAGAAACAGTCGCTCCTCCCGATACGGCGGTCGCGTTTACCCCCGAGCAACACCCAACACAAGCAACGCCGAAAAAAATCTAAGCCGCCTTTCCGAAAACACAAAAATCCTGGCCGACAAACGCTCAAATGCCATCTTATTAATGGGCGAAACAACTGATATTGCGGCAATAAAAAAAGTGATTGCCCAACTGGACATTATGCTCGAACAAGTAATGATTGAAGCAGCCATTTTTGAAGTTTCATTAGGCAATGATTTACGCCACGGCGTCGATTGGCTCTATCGAGGAAACAAAAAAGTAGGAGCATGGGACGGCAACAAGTTGATCAACTCCACCAACGGAATCAACACCATTGCCGCAGGTGCATTGACTTACTACCAAAACATCACAGGCATCAACACCGAAATTGCCATTAACTTAGCCGCATCTGAAAGCAACGTCCGGCTTCTCTCCACCCCCGTCATTATCACCACCGACAACACCGAAGCCAAGCTAACCGTTGGTGAGCAGCGCCCTGTTGTAACCTCTACCGACTCCTACGGAAACAGCTCAGGAACCTTGCGTTCATCCTACGAATACAAAGACATTGGCATTCAGCTCACCGTTACCCCGCGCATCAACCCCCAACGCGTGGTCATCATGGACATTTTACAAAAAGCGGACCAAGTTGGAAAGATGGTAAAAATTAACGACACCGAAGTTCCGGTAATCTTAAATCGAGAATTCGAAGCACAAGTTTCTGTTCCCGACCGTGGCACGGTAGCGCTAGGAGGTCTTGTAAATACCGACACCCACGACACCGTAACCAAAATTCCAATTCTTGGCGACATCCCCTTTATTGGTCGATACCTCTTTAGCTCTGTCTCGAAATCAAAAACACAGCGCGAGCTCGTGGTTTTACTCACCCCCTATGTCATGACCAGCCAAAAAGAACTTCTAGACGAAACCCGCCGCCGATACGACTCCATCGATATGAACAAAAACGATTGGCCGCAAAAAGGATGGTCCGACAGCACGCTTTCCAAACGCGAAAAACCAGACGACAAAAAGAAAAAATAGGGTCAGGCAAAAAAGATGAAGCGCATCCACTTTATTGGAATCGGCGGTGTGGGCATGAACGGTCTTGCCCAGCTAGCCGTTCAATCGGGCTACGCCGTAACCGGATCGGACCGCGCGTACAAACCGCAAACAGGTGTTTTTGAATTGCTCGAAGCAATGGGCATTCAAATTTTTCCACAAGACGGTTCAGGAATTGACGACCAAACCGACCAAGTAGTTTTCAGCACCGCCATCGAAGCCGACAATCCCGACTTACAAAAAGCAAAAACTCTTAAAACGCCCCTTCTACACCGTGCCGCATTTTTGGATCAACTCATTGGCGACACCCCACTCATTGCGGTAGCAGGAACCGCAGGAAAAACCACCACCACCGGCATTTTAGGATGGATCTTCGAATGCCTTGGAAAAGATCCATCGGTCTATAACGGCGCCGCAATTTTAAACTGGAAAAATAAAACCACGCTCGGAAATGTTCGAAAAGGAAATGCGCCTTTGTGGATTATTGAAGCCGACGAATCCGACCGCTCCTTCCTCCGCTTCCATCCCACTCACGCCATTATCACCAACATTTCTAAAGACCACTACGAACTCGACGAGCTGCACCAAATGTTTGATCAATTTCGATCTCAAATAAAACAGCACATCATTGAAGGTTCCTCCGAAATCTCACAAAAAGAACAGTCGTTTATCTTTGAAAATGTAGAGTTTACCGTTCCTCTTCAAGGCAAACACAACATTCAAAATGCACACGCTGCCGTCGCACTCTGCCATCAATTAGGATTCAACCTGCACGCTGTTCGCACCGCCCTTGCACAATTCAAAGGGATTGAACGCCGCCTCGAAACCGTGGGCGAAATCGACGGAGTTCGGATCATCGACGACTACGCCCACAACCCCGCAAAAATTGCCGCCGCTTTAGAAGCCGCTTCGGCCGCAACCGCTGGCGACCTGCACGCCTACTGGCGACCGCACGGCTTTACTCCACTGCACCAAAATTTACCCGAGTTAATTGATATTTTCACCCGTCACTGGAAAAAAAATGGAGGAACCCTTTTCATTCTTCCTGTCTTTTATGCCGGTGGAACCACCCAGAAAAAAACCACCAGCAACGACCTCGTCGCGGCACTACATCGCAAAGGTGTTCCAGCCAACTTGGTGGTGGGTTACGATCAACTCCGCTGCGCCTTACACGAAATCATGAAACCCGAAGACACCATTCTCGGAATGGGTGCACGCGACCCACAACTCCCCATCTTTGCCCAAGAACTTCTTGAATTATGAAACCCATTCAATCCATCGAAAGCCCTCAAAATCCACGCATTAAATCGGCGTTACGTCTTCGTAAAAAAAAGGAGCGAGAGAACAACAAGCAAACGCTCGTAGAAGGATTTCGAGAAATTCAACGCGCCGCCCAAAACGGGTGGCTTTTCGACGAACTTTACTTTTGCCCAGAGCTTTTTATCGATCCAAAATCGCAAGCCCTCGTCGACCAACTTCATCAAACCAACCTCCCCCTCTTCCAATGCTCTCCCGCCGCCTTTAAAAAAATCTCCTACCGCGACACGCCTGACGGTTTACTTGCTCGATCTCCCCTTGTTGGAAAACCCCTCGAAAAACTCTCCCTCCCCCCGGCCCCCCTCCTACTCATTGCAGAAAATCTTGAAAAACCCGGCAATCTTGGAACCCTTCTTCGCACCGCCGACGCCACCGGCGTAGATGCTGTAATTGTTTGTGGGAACAAAACCGACATCAACAATCCAAATGTAATTCGCGCCAGTATTGGAACCCTCTTTTTTATTCCCGTCGTCGAAGCCTCCACCAAAGAGGTACTCGAATGGTTGAACGCAAACAAAATCAGATCAATTGCAGCGCTTCCCGATGCCGCAACGCTCTACACCGACCTAGATCTTAAAGACGGTGGAATTGCAATTGTTGTCGGAGCTGAAGACACCGGGCTCGAACCTATCTGGAAACAGCAAGCCACTCATCACGTCTCCATTCCTATGCTCGGAAAAAACGACTCGCTAAACGTAGCAACAGCAGCCGCAATTCTGCTTTACGAAGCCCTTCGCCAACGAAACAAATAAATAAATCCTACACTAAAAAAAACCTTCTTAATACGACAAAACAAGCTCCAACAAATATTCCATTAGCTAAATTGCAAAAAAAACACAATTCCCCCTTGCCAAGAGCAAAGGCTTTAACTATCTTCCTGCTTCACTTTTTTCAACGGCTGTGTAGCTCAGTTGGCAGAGCAGCGGAATCATAATCCGCGTGTCGTGGGTTCAAGTCCCCCCACAGCCACCATTTTCCTCCCCGTCAAAAACAAACAACACCTCTTCTTCTTTTTTGCAATATCAAAACAGATCAAGACGTTATTGTCTGCATGTATGAAAAAAATATAAAAACCACAGGGATAAAATGGAGCGGATTGGCTCTTTTTTTATGTGCAACCCTTTCGCAGGCTGATTTACCGATTCCGCCCGATGCGTGGGTTAATCCAACTAACTTGATTCCGGCTTATTACGAATCTGTCACCAACGAATACCCCAATATTGGCGGAGTAAATCATCGTGCCGTCCTTTTTGAAGATTCCTCCTTTAACCCGACAAACGGGGTAATTGCGTACGATCGAGAAGATGGATATTTACCTGTCTCCGTTTTAGGTTCTGTTGATTTACATCACGCC
>Ga0256827_10002099_pt1 | contig 12849 bp, 24 predicted proteins | sample CV84metaG_FD_185977 | JGI IMG/M metagenome (GOLD analysis project Ga0256827, IMG submission 185977) | Hydrothermal vent microbial communities from East Pacific Rise, Pacific Ocean - CV84 | ecosystem: Environmental > Aquatic > Marine > Hydrothermal vents | place: Pacific Ocean: East Pacific Rise... | reverse complement strand
TCTTTTTCTGAGTGGGCTTCAAACTTATTTTCAGGAAGTCTTACACCATCAAATAAAACAGTTTCTACAGTACCAGCTGGAGGTGCTGTTAATGGACCATCTTTAACAGATTGGTTTAGAGATACTATAGGTATAAGAGATAACTCTTTCTCTTTTAATAAAAATACTCCAGATACTATACCTTATAATCCTAATAAAGTTGTAACAGATGAATTAGTTACACCAAAAGGACCTTTTGCTTCATTTAAAGTACCAGCTTCATCTCAAAAAATACCTCAATACGATGCTTTTGGTACTATTCTTGGTGGTAAGTTTGCTAACCAACCAGCTCAAGTAGCTCAAGTACAAACTATTACTAAACAAGATACTATACCATACATACCTAATATAAGACCTACCCCTATTAATGATGGTTCACCTGTTGGTTCAGCAATGGATGGTATGGGTTTAAGTATGCGTAATGTAGCTCCTGAAGCTATAGTAGAAAATACTAGAGCTTTAGGTATGACTAAAGATAATAATGGTAATTTAGTAATAAAAACATCTAATAATGGAGACAATGATATGATAATAGCTAAAGATGGTAAAGTTACAATGAATACAACTACACCTAGAACAAATAATATATTCAGTCAAGATGCTAATGGTAATATTGTAGCTGACACTAGAAGTCCTAGAGTACCTAACAATAGTTTTACTATGAGAGATGCTGACCCTAAACTTTTAGCAGCTATGAGAGCTGTAGATGAAGCTAACTACCCAGAAATACAAGGTTTATACGACTAGGTATAAAAATATAGTTTAACACTTATTTATTAAGTGTTAAATTTTTTATATCTGTAATAGCTTTAGTTTTATCACTATACATTATAATATCTTCCCAATCACTTATAAATTCTTTTATTGTTTTATATTTTGGTCCTATTTCTTTTATATAGTATCTAATACTAGTATTATAATAATCATATTCCTCTAAAAAATTTAATAATACTTTAATCTCTTCATAATTATTAGATATAAATAAAGTAGTAGTACTATCCATAGTTTGTTCTTTTAATTCATATAATTGTTTCATTTATTTATCCTTATTATACTGCTATAATTAATCTATTCTCTTTTTTTATTTTCATTATATGTTCTAATATCTTTTTGAATTGTTTTCATAAAATCTATTATTTTAATTTTACTATCAATATCTAAATCTTTTTTCATAGTATAAAGTACATACTCTGTTAAAGAATCTTGTTTATAATGACTAAATACTAGTATACCTAAATTATTTTCAATAAATTTTATAGTAGCTATATCTTTAGATTCAAATACATGTATATCACACATACCCAAAATAGAATATTTTGTATTTGAACTAGTTTGTATATAGGTATGGAAGGTTCCACCTCTTTCATAAGTAAGTCTTATAGGTAACCCGACTTCTTCTAAATAATCTCGGTAATCCATAAAACCCATATTCATATAAAGTATAATATCTTTATATTTCATCTCAACCCCTCTATTCAAATATTATTTATTAGCAGGTGTTAAAAATTGATTTGTTCTAGGATTAAAATATCTATCTCCATCTGTTCTATTGGCATCTACTATTTGTTGCAATCTACTTAAACCACCAGTTTCTATTTGCCTTTTACTATGGGTAAAAACATTACCTACCCAAGTACCCCTAGGATACTTAGAATTAGCGTAGATACTTTCATTACTAAATGTAGGGTGATTTGGTAATTTACCTAAATCTCCATAATGTCCTCTACCATCTTTTTGTGTAACTACACCATAATCATAATCTACACCAACACTTTTTGACTCTCTAGCTAACCTATCCCATAATGAATAAGTTCTATTCTTATTTTTTTATATGTTTAGCATAAGCATTAGTTTTTACAATATCGTCAACTAAAGCTTGTGTCTGTTTCAAGCTATTAATTTTATTTACATCTATACTATCCATAAATTTACCTTTTTTTTATTATTATAACTAAATTATAACTTTATATAAACCTAAATTTTAACTCTTCTTCAAAAACTTTTTTATATCTGTTATTCGGTTGAGTTTCTAGTACAGCTTTTATATGATTAGTACTCATATCTTTAATTTTAATATATTGTAAATCCTCATTCCCATTTTTACCATAACTACCCCAAGTTAAACCATTAATTAGTTTACTATGCTCATCTATAGACCATAAAGAAGCATCTGTATAATCATGTTGACCATCACAAAGTATTCTCTGATAGCTTAATCCACCATCTATAGCATAATAATTACCATTTTTATCTGTATGGCTTATTAAATCATGTTGAAATCTTGACTCTAACTCTGTACCATCTGGTGTTATTATTGCATTTTTTAATAGTTTTTTCATTAAGCATGTCTTACATAAGATAATACTTTAGGTTTGTCTAAACTAATCTCTTCTATTCTCAATAAACCTTGTTCAATATGTTTATCATACCAACCTTGGTAAGTATCGTTAAGTTTCTCTTTACATTTTTCTATAGCTTTAGTTTCATTTTCAGCAATAAGTGTAATATATTGGAAATCATCATAACAAAAACCTTCCATGTCTTTTTTATATTCAAACCATAATTTATATATTTTCATGAATTATCCTTAGATAAATTATTTTTAAATGTTTTTGATGACATATATAAATCTATAGCTTTATCATAATCATCTTTATATTTTGAATGGATTTCTTTTATTTTTTTAAATTGTAGTACATTTTGTATACCATATTTAAGTGAACTTTTATGTATAGACTCGTATAAATCTTGTTTACCTCTTACTATACTTCTAGCTACCTGCCAATTTATAGGGTGGTCTATACTAAAACCAAACTTATGGTTATCGTACATAAATGTAATACTTTGCTCTACTCTATCGTCATGTCTTACTATCTCGTATTTATGTGGTACTTTCATTTTTAATTTCCTTTTATTTCTAGTATATTCTCTATGTTTTTAAATAGTTCTTTATTATAAGATACAACTTTTACTAAAGTATTACCTTCAACATATTTACATACTCTATAAGCACCTTCATCTTGCCTATCTGAAAATACATCAAAATCTTCAGTAGTTACACAATAACTCAATTCATAACCTTTAGATGTCACATCTGGGTAACAATGGTATATTCTTGAATCATCCTCTAACATAACATATTGAAGTTTGTGTATGTCTTTAACTTTTTTCATATTTCCTGCCAATCTTCATTAAATTCTTCATCATTATGATACCAAGTAATATGTTTACGTAAGTCACCATATACTCTTTCTGTATCAGTTTTGCAAGCATGAACTTGTCTACTTTCATCATCAAATTTACTAAAATCATGAAACAATTTAAACTTATTTGTATATTCAGTTATATATTCAAGTAATTCTTTTATATTCTCTGAAGCTTTAGTATCTCCAGAAATATATAAATAAGAATCTCTATACTTAAACAATATACCTCTTCCTTTTTGGTAATGGTGTGTATCTGTAGTAATTATATCCCAATATTGTAATCTATTAGTATCTAATTCTTTTAATTTAAATACATTAGCTTTTACTTGTCTAAAATCTATTGTTTGATAATTAGTGTCTTTTAAGTAATATTCTAAATCAGTATATAATTCATTAGATGTATAAACAATAGTTGTTACTTTATTAATAAAGTACTGATAATACAAAAAGTCTCTTAAGCTACCTGTGTGATCACTATCTAAATGTGTAATATAGATACTATTTATTTGTTTTAGATCAAAATTTTCTTCTTTTTCTAATTTTCTTAATTTAATAAAAACATTATACCCACAATCTACCAACATTATATTTGGTACTTCATAATAATTCTCTGTATTTTGAAAATCTATTAAGAAACTACTATTAGTCATCTCAGTATTAAATGCTGAACCATTACCTATCTGTCTATATTTTATCATTATTTACCCTTTTTAAATAATCTTGTAAATTAAATGGTGGCATGTATATAAAATCTACATCTAACTCATTTTTTAATAAATCTACTTGCTCTTGTAGTAACATAACAGTATCATTGTTAGAGTGTGTACGAAATTTTGTACTAAAATAGTCTTCATTATTGTCATAAGTAAAAAAGTATGTAGTTGGTTTCTTATAACCTAATATTAATTTTATATAATATTCTTTATAATTTATTCTATCTTTATAATACTCTAAATCATGTTTTGTTAATATATAATTTTTTATCATTACATTCCTTTTATTTAAATTTTTTATGGTGGGTTGTTCTAGTACGACCTAGAAAGACCTTATTACGAATCCTTGGTAATACCAACTAGAATCCTTTTACTTCAACCCTCTCATGATACTTCATATTTTAATAACATATAATGTAAGCTAACGAACCTAAGTCAGAGAGTTTATCTTACTATAACATAAGCTACTATTTTTTTGTGTGGTAAAAAAACAGCGTAACTACAATATAAATATTATAGTAGAGGCTGAGTGTTTAGTAAATGCTAAGGCTTATCACCATAATGACATTTAAGTTTAACAGCTGTTGCATAACTTTAGCTCATAAGGAATTAAACCTTAATCTCTAGCTCTGTGGTCTAGTGTATTAGAATTATACTATTTACTAGGTACTTTTACGTTTAAATACCATTTGGTCAGTAGTGTAGAATTTGAATCTACTGAATAAGAGAGAAATCTCCTACTATTTACCTGAATATTACTATCTACTGAAATGTTGTTGGATTGTTTACTGGAAGAAAGCATAGGAATTGAGCCTAATACAGTTTTAATGTACACTTTGATTAGCAATCAAGTACTAAGACCTCTTAGTGTTATTTTCCTTGTGGGTACCCTACCTGGATTCGAACCAGGGTTTTGAAATTCAAAGTTTCATGACCTACCACTAGTCGATAGAGTATTAATTGGCTCTGTATCAAGGACTCGAACCTTGATTAAACGATTAACAGTCGTTCGTTCTACCATTGAACTAATACAGATTAATTATTTTAAAAGTATACTATAAAATAATTATAGTATACTTAATTTTATCTAAATACTTTCCAAAGTTTACTTAATTTAGACCAATCTACATCAGTAATTTGATCTTTATAATCAAATACATAATTATCTTCAAGTATATCTTTAGATACTACACCATGATGAATATTAATTAATTCATTCATAGTATAGTCTTGATTTTTTAATTCTTGTAGGTAATCAGTATATACTTTATGATATTTTAGAAAGTCTATAAATTTTTGTTCTGTCATATTTTACACTTTGTATAGTCTGCTTTTACCCATTTAGCTCTAGCATCTACAGATAAATCTTTTTCAAATTTACCGTTAATTATGTTACCTGTTCTACTATTAATTTCTAAAGATACTTGTTCTATAACTTTATAAGGGTCATAACCTAATTTTAATAACTTACCAATAGCAAAAGTTACCTCATCTGCAATAGAGTCTACTATATCTTCTTCTGTAAGATCTACTTTATTAATTAGTTTAAATTGTTCTAAATTCTTTATAAATAATTCAAAATTACCTCTTAGCTTACTTCTATTAGCTTTAGGTACATCATACCCTAATCCTTCTAAAAGCTCTTCTAAGGTATTAGTAGCTTCATTTATACCACTATAAGTTTGTTTATGTAAATCTCTATCAAGTTGAAACTTAATTAATCCATCTAAAGATATAGGGTTTACTATACTTTTAATCGCATCTTCTAAAGCAGTTAATACTTGCTCTATTTGCTCATTAGTTATTACACCTTCCGATCTTGTATCTACTAAAGGTCTACAAGTACCTATTTCAGTGTAAACTGTTAAAGTATTTTTTTTATGGTAAACATCTTCCCTACTAGCTACATATGGATCAAATCGCCAGGTTAAATTGTAGTTAACACCATTTACTTTTATTGATTTTTGTAATTTTGATATATCCATTATTTTACCTCAACTTTATACATTAGGTTATCTGAGCGTACAGACCAAAAAGGGTAGCTAATTTTAGTTTCTATAATGGTTACAGGCTCACTATATGTAATATTTTCATATTCTAATATATTTGTTCTTTTAGTTATATCAACATCGTTCACAACTAAATTTAAAGTACATATAAATACTAATAAACTAGCTAACCATAAACTTAAGTACATACCTAATTTTTCATTAGTTCTCGCATATATTTCCAAACTAGTAGGTATTAATATAAATAGTATAATTACTATTATTATTTCCATTATTTTTCCTCTTTATTATATTCAAATAAATACTTATGTTCATCAGGTAAAGCATAATATATTTTTTCGGCTAAGTCTTGTATATCCCAATGAGCCTCTTTTTTTTCCCTAAGTTTTATAAAATGTTGCACAGCAGTCATAGACATGGAACAAATTAAGTTGTATCTCCAAGCTTGAGGTAGTAACATAGAGATTTCGTCATTGTCTATATTTAACCTTACTGCTTCTTTAATATCTACTAAAACTCTTTCTAATGATTCATTAATAAAGTCATTTTTAGATTTAGTGTAACCAGCTGAACTATTTTTAACTGACTTTTTTGTAGTAAATCTTGTACTTTGCACACTAAATTCTACACCTATATCATGTCTTGTTAAAGCTAGTAATGTTTTAGTTGTTATACCTTCAAAATTAAAATTATAAGTTATATGATTTTTTACACTTTCATGTTGCATTTTATTACCAACTCTATCAATTAAAGCTTTGTCCTTTTCACCTGTAGTTATATTTCTAACTATATCAGGGATTTCTAAGTCACAATCTGGACAGAAATATCTACCATCATCAGATACTAAAGTAGTAGTGTTATAACCGCAATTAGGACAACTTTCATAAGTATCACTCTTATCTTCACTAGCCCAACATTTTCTAATAGCTGCACTAGCTATATGTAAAGGTGTATAATGCAATAATTCTACTGTCATCTTCTTCTCCCATAAATTATTGTACAACCTTTATCAAGTGTTAGTTGTAACTCACTTTCTTTAGGTTCAATATTAATATCAATATCTGAGCAATTCCAAATATCCTCTCTATCATACACAGTTAAATGTAGTTCTTTATCTAAATCTTTTTCAGACATATCTGCTAAATATTCAAATAAATCTCTCAAAGTTTTCAATGTTTATCCTTTGTTCTTATAAACCAAACAATTTGTACTAATGTATTAGTTATTATTGCATAATAAGTTATTACTTCAAGCATTTAACAACTCCTTTAAGTCAATTTGTCTTATACGTTCTTCACAAATATGTATAATTTTTTCATAGTCTAACTTACGACTATCACTTTCTTTGTCTCTAAGTACTCTTTTAATAATATCCATATCCCAAGCAGTTAGCTTAGGATAATCAGACCATATAACCCAAGGTTGGATTATATGTTTAGAGTAATTAGATTTACCTACATTTGATGCTCTAACTTCATTAGGTATTAAACCTAAATAATTAAATCTATCAAATAATTTTTTAGGTATTTCTACTGTATTAGTCTTCATCTACAATATCTAAATAAGATTCTTTTAATTCATCTAACATTAATAACTCTTCAACTTCTAAGATAGCTTCACTTTCCTCTAAAAATTTTAGATTTCTAGCTATAATACTATTAATAGTAGCTACAACAGGTATTTTTTTAGGTGTAAATATATCTTTAGTACTCTCAGTTTCAACTTGTTTTACTTCTAAAGTATCAGGATCAAAGACCAACTCTATTAACTTACCATCAATCTCTTTTGTAAAATTATACATCATCCTTACCTTTCAAAGCTTTTTTTATTCTTAGTACACTAACACCAGTAATTTTAGCTACTTCTGTTAAATTATAAATTCTTTTACCTAGCTCGTTAACTTCATCATATTTAGCTAAAGCTGTATTAACTTCTTCTATTTTTGCAGTTTCTTTTCTTAGTTTTACTAACTCTTTAGCTTTTTCAGTTAATTCTAGTAACTCTGTATTTCCGAATGTATCTAAATTTTCTAATATTTCATTAAATTCCATTTATTTCCTTGTTTATTATATTTCACAACTTCTTATAAGTCTATCTATTTCTTGGTTTGTATAACCCTCTTCTAAAAGAATATCATATATATCTACATCATATTCTCCTAAAAGAGAGACTAAAACTTTTAACATTTCTATTTCTATATTACTCATTATCAAACCTATCTAAGTCATTTATACATTGACCTAATTGGTAAGATATGTTACTAATTTCTTGTAATGCTGATTGCTTACCATTTATGTTACGATATTCATCAAACCATATCTCTATATCATTTTTAACTATATTATACTGTTGTTGAACATTTATCTCTTTTGCTCGTTTATCTCCCCAGTATCTAATAAAATGATCGTTGATTTCTTTATTGAATCCAGGTTCTTCACCAGTTTCAAGTAAATAATCAGACCACTCAATTTCACTATTAACTGATTTAGTTATGTACTCTTCTGCATAATTTACAAACCATTTTACATCAGTTTTAAAATCTCTATGTTTTAGAAGTTTTTTAATCACACCAGAACCAGTAGCAGTATGTACTACCATCTCATCTGTTGCAATTTTTATGAGTAATTGTGAAAAACCTTGACTACAATTATTATAAGCTTTATTTAATGTCCAGCTTGTAAAAAACGAAAATGGAAATTTTATACCCTCTAAAACAAAAGTAGCTAGAAGTTGTTTTAGTAATGCTCTTCTATGGTATTCGTCATTGGTCCAAGTAGCAATAGAGTTTATAAATTCATTAGCTATTTGTACTTCTGGGTCTACCCTATGTTTAATTTGTTCGTCTTCATACACTACATCTAAAAACTCTTGAGCTTTTGCTCCAAAAGCTTGTAAAATACCAGATGAATAACTTAAATTATGTATTTTTTCCATAGTAGAAATTCTTGAATATAAGTAACCTAACCAAGGATCAGTAGCTAATTCAGCTAATTTACCAAAAGCATCTGGAACTGTAGCATCCATTATTGTTTGGTATCCAATAGTAAGTTGAAATTTTTTTAGGGCTGATTCAGGATATTCATACCACCTATCATTGGAACAGTTGATAACATTTAAAAACCAACTATTTGCTTCATCTAATTCAGCTAACGCTTTAAACCTACTATCAAAAGGAGTGTCTAATCTAGCTAAGTCATGCTCACCAAAGAAGAGTTTATGCTCTCCTTTTGGTTTTTTATTTAAATTTGGTATCATTTATATCCTTAACCACAAGCTTCACAGATTTCAGGTTCCCTGTCTTCTGCATTTTGAGTATGCGTATAATAAATTGTTTTTAAACCTAATTCTTCAGCATACATAATATTTTTAATCATCTCATACGATGAGTCAGCTTTCTTATAACCTAAACTAGTAGATTGAGACATACATACAAATTTCTGTCTGATTGCAGATAATTCGATAGTATCTTTATTATCTACCTCAAAAGTTGTTTGGTAATAAGTTCTATTTTCTTTTAAATTAGGTACTACAAAAGGTAGAGAGTATGTTCCTTCCTGTATAGTCTTAAATTTACGAATAGGGTCTACCCCTTCTGTAGCATTAATACATTTACCTGAAGTACTAGTAGGCATAAGCCCTATAAGTCTACAGTTCCTAATACCATATTTAATTAATTCAGATCTCAAGCTTTCCCAATCTTGTAATAGAGGGTAATTTAATTTAGAATCTAATTTACCTAGTATTGATAATTCATGTGGAAAAATGCCTTTATTCCATAGAGTAGTATCAAATTTTTCAAACCTTGATTTTACTTTAGCTAACTGTATAGAAGCTTTAATAGCATAAAATTGCAATTCTTCAAATAGCTCGTGAGTTAATTTTCTAGCTTTTTCTGAATCCCACATTGCTTTATTAGAAGCTAGAACATTTGCATAATTAGATACACCTATTGCTAAATTCCTCCATTTTTTAGAGTGTTGTTCACCTAACGGATTCACATAAAAAGATGTATCAATAGCATTATCAGCTGATTTTACCATTAAATACATTTCCTCTTCTTTTTGTTTATCTGTAAATGACACCCATTTAATAAGATTAACTGCTAATAAATTACATAATGCAATATCACCATCAAAAGTAAATTGTGAATTTGTACCAGTAAGTTCTGATTTCACTTGTGTGATAGGATCGTAATTCATTGCCATTTCCTGACAAAGATTACTTGCTGGAATATATTGCCCACTAATATCTTGAGTATTTAAGTTATCAATTAGTGTATAATACATGTTACCTGTATCTGCTGAATTGGATACAATAGTGTGTCCTAAATCTCTAGCTTTATACTTTCTTTTATGTATTCTAGTATTATTACTATATTTTTTATACAACTTATCCCATTCTACACCATAAGACTCAAATAAATCCTGTGTTTTATGTGGATCTATTAAGTAAATATCTTCATTTTTTTTAATAGCTGTAGATAACTTATTTCTCCATTTTACTGAATATTGTAGTTTTCTAGCCCTATCTTCGTCTTTACCTGTCTCTAGTTTTAATTCAGCTATTTCTGGTGATTCATAATGAAAAGAGTCAAATGTACATATACAAGCAGAAGATCTGGTATTACCTTGATTAAATCCTGATATTGCTGTCTCTAATGCTTTTACATAAGGTACTACACCAGACGATGTACCTTTGTTTCCTTCTACTACAGCACCTGGAGCTCTTATTAAAGAAACATCCCAAGCATCGCCACCAGAGAATTTAGATTCTTTAGTTAGCATGGTTATAGACTCCATAATACCTTCTAATGAATCAGATGGTCTAACAAGGCAGCAACTAAACATACTAGCATTTGGTTTTAAAGCATTAACTACTTTAGGTGTAGCTTCAGTAACTGTATGGCTAGCTATTTGATTGTATTTAGCTATAACTGCATCTGTACCATCTTTAGCCATTAGTTGTAAAGCAACCTTCATATATACATGTTGAGGTAATTCAAGTATCTTATCTTTATGGTGATTACAGTATTTTTGTACAAATAAATTTAAACCTCCAAAAGTAAATAGTTTATCATAAGCAGGATTGATTGCATTAGCTATTTTTTTATAATCTAAACCTAGTTTAGTAAATCCTTCTATTGAACTATACTCATCTCTGTAAAAACCATACTTTGCATTTTCACTTAGTACATCAGAGTAATAAGGATAAATTGTTCGTTTAACCCCAATATCTTTATGTAATTTTAAATTATATAAATTTTTTGCTACAACATCCCAGAAAGGATATAAATCAGATATTAAATTTGAAGCTGTATTAATAACTTCATCGTATAATTTGGTAATATGTATTTTATTATGTATCTTTATATCAACTGCATTTAGTAGTTCATTTGCAAATACTTCTGAACCTTCACAAGCCCATAGTATAACTTTATACATTTTATTTTTATTATATATCTCTGTAGAGCCATCCCTTTTTATAACTAGATGATTTTTATTTTTAACAGGTTGTATCATTTATCTCCTTTCTAGTTTATTAAATTACTACTAAGCTACTCTAAACTTCATAGCTTTAGCATAACTAAATTTAGGTACTGTTTTAGCAGCTGAAGTCCATACTTTATCAGTACCAGGTACTTTACCTGTCTTAGCTTCTTGTGCTATAGTTTTAAATGTACCAAGACCATTGATAGCTATACTATCTTTATCTGCTAGTACTATTCCTATAGCATTAGTAAAGTGTCCTATAAACTCTTTAGCTTCTTTCTCTGTAGTACCAGCCTCTGTAGCTAATAGTTTTACAAAATCTTTTGTTACCATATTTATCCTTGTTAATATTGTTATAGGACTTTCACCTAATGTCTAGTCAACTACTCTACTAGTCTTGTCTTAGTGTTAGGCTATAGACCAATCAAGCCATAGTTAGTTTTGTTTAAGGGTACAATGAGTTAAACCACAAGTTCTTCAAGTATTAAATTACTCTTTAAAAAATTATAACACATATAACCTGATTGAAAGGTTATTTTATTATTAGGTCTTCCATCAGGATTACTAAATTTAATTCTTTTATCAAATTTTAATAGTTGTAATTCTTTATTCTGTTCATAAAAACTCCAAGCTGGGTATTTATCGTTAAAACAAGCTAGTGTCATCAAAAGAGCAAAAGGTTTATTAAAACTTAAAGCTCTCTCAAAGAATTGTCTTTTACCTTTAAATGGAGGATTCGATATAATTACATCCCAATATTCTGGTTCATAATTAAAGAAATCTTGACCTTCATCAATATGTGAGTAAACAACTTCTACAAAATCTAAAGAATTTAATTGCTTTACAAACTCACTTTCAATAGTATCAAAAGGACACCAAACTACAATATTGCTTGAATATCCTATATCTTTTGCATAAGCTATTAAATGTTTAATAATAGGTTTTACACCATAATCAGGTGTGTAATTTTCATCATTACCTACTTTATTATATAAAACTTTTTGTGAATCAATCATCGCTTACTCCTAAAAATGCTTCAATTCTTTCTAAATACACTTGTGCTTTAGGTTGAATTGTTGGTATGTCTACAACTTCATCTTCAAAAACTTCGTTACTCATTAAATTCATGCTATTAATTTGAATTGTGCAGTCTTGTCTATCTTGTTGCTTAATTAAATCTTGTTCATATTCTCTAACTAAATAAATAATATGTTCTAATTTACTTTGGGGACTCATAATTCCCTATCTTTTTTAAGTATATACCCCGTTTCTTTTAGAATTACTCTAAAGTCTGCTGGGCATTCACCTGCAATTACATAATCACCTGTAAAAGCTCTAGTCTTCGCATAGCATCTTTTACCTGTCATATTATCGTTAAAAGTTGTAATTTTAA
>Ga0256827_10002098_pt1 | contig 12851 bp, 13 predicted proteins | sample CV84metaG_FD_185977 | JGI IMG/M metagenome (GOLD analysis project Ga0256827, IMG submission 185977) | Hydrothermal vent microbial communities from East Pacific Rise, Pacific Ocean - CV84 | ecosystem: Environmental > Aquatic > Marine > Hydrothermal vents | place: Pacific Ocean: East Pacific Rise... | reverse complement strand
TATTGGGCATAAAATACTTAAACATTCAAGTATCGTTATATACATATCATATTTCATTGGCGCAAAAAGCGTAACTAGGTATTCGTTTAATTTTTCATCTATTTCGTATATTACATTATCCATATTTGTCCTTTTATAATCACTGAAGCAAACCCGGTAAATAATAATTTCACTTGTTGCACTATATTGAATAAAATTAAAGGACTGTTATGGCAGACAAAATTGAAAAAATGTACTGGGAAGAGCTGGGATTACAATACGAAACAAGTGGTAAACTTATCATGCAACAACAACTGTTAACTCACGAGTTAATCAAACGTCATTCTGATGCTATAGACGCTGACAAAGAGACAACTGAGATAATTAGAGGTTTACTTCTTTCTTATCAAGATATCGCTAAAGAGCTTATGGGTATCGTTGTTAAGCACGGTGAGTTCAAAGGTGAAGGAAAAGAACGTAGAATATTCTTTAAACGCGGTGAAGTTAAACTTGGTGACGACGAAGAGTTCACTTACTTACGTCTATTCGCGGAGTATATTACAGTACAGGAAGAGATTACTACATTATCTACTACAGGTTTTATAGACATCTTTACTAAGCTTAAACTTGATGATCATATGGTAGAAGAATTAAAGAACACTGTTAATTCTGGTACTGAGAAAATCAATGAAGAAAAAACTAAATTAGGAGCATTAAATGGATAACAATACAACACCTGAGGTTGAAGCAATTCAACCTGTTGTTACACCTGAAGAGGATACTGTCGCTGTGGAAGAAGCAGTTAATGAGGTTAAGGTTGAGAAACCAACAGATAATCACACTATTAAAGATACTATGGAGTTTACATCTGAAGTTAAAGATATCTCAGATGTATTTGAGAGCTTATCACCTACAGCTAAACATAGTTTTCTTTTAAAATACCTTAAACAAGTTTCTGCTATGACTACTGAAGAGTTTGATGCTGTTTATAACACACAAGATATTCTTTCTTTAAATATTAATAGTACATCACAGCGTTTCACTAACACTAATGATATTTTAACAGATACTATTAAAGAGGGTGATTACGTAAATGATGTTAACTATGGCGATGTCGCGTTATCTGCCAGAAATGTAAATGTTAAAGCTAAGGGAACTGTTACTGGTGCCGCGGCATTAGCTTCTTTTAACAGCATCATCGGTGTTGGTACAACTGCACAAATTCCTTTATGGCATAGTGGATTCTGGGTAGCTATTAAACCACCTACTAATCAAGCACTTCTAAACCTTGAGTTAGCATTGGCAGAAAATGAGATTGAGCTTGGTAGAAATACTAACACTCTTATCTATAGTAACTATAGTGTTGTGTTTACTAGATTAGTAGTTGATTTCATTTTAGAACATTTAGTGTCTACAAGTATCACACTTTCACCTAACGATGATATAAGAGATTATATCTTACAACAAGATCTTTATCCATTAGTTTTAGTATTAATTAAAGCTATCTACCCTACTGGTTATGAGACTACTATTACTTGTAACAATACATTAGAAGTTGACGAAGATCTTAAACCTAAATGTAACTTCGTAGCTAATGCTAAAATAGCACCTGAGTTATTACTATGGGTGGATCGTAAACATCTAACTGGTAAGGCTTTAGAACATATGGCTAAACGCGGCTCTAACGCTGTTAGCATTAACGCAGTTAAAGAGTATCAAAATCTTATGGGTGTTAATAAACCTAAAGAGTATAAGATTAAACATCACGAAGAAGAAATCGTTATCACTTTTAAAATGCCTACATTAAAAGATTACATAGATAATGGCGAGTTATGGGTTGAAAACCTAATCTCTGGTATTGAAGACACATTCACATCTGAGACTTCGGTAAAAGATAAAAACAAAAGTATTAACAAAGTACTTATGGTTATCGTATTAGGTATCTATAATGTGTTCGTTGATTCTATCAAGATTAACAACGGTATCGTTTCTAGAGATAGCGATGGTTTACAAATGATCACTTCTGCGTTAGAGACTCTTTCTGGTGATGATGAGATACTTAGTAAATTTATAGATTATGTTAAAGAGTTCATCGACTCTACAACTATGGCAGTGGTTGGTTCTCCTAACTATACTTGTCCTGAATGTTCAACGTTACAAGAAGATAAATCTCTGGAGATTATTCCTATGAATATACTCGAAAGTTTTTTCGTACTAAGCGCTCTGAAGATACAAAATCTAAATGCAAGATCCATATAACAGATACAGATTTTTTCGCCATTAATGATAACCTGGAACATATACGGAATATACTTCCGTATATTTCCAAGGCTCTTTCTGGTTTTCAGGGCGCTATGTTAACAAGGGAATTATTTGTAGAAGAGTTTCACGTACCAGAGTATCCACCTAAGGTCGAACATATTTACGGCACTATATTGTATCGCGAGGCTAGTTCAGCACTTAATACTATATCCCTAGATACTATACTTAACGAGTATGTTAGATTTAAGATAAAACATTACTTTGGATACACCCTGGATGAATTTATGAATCTAACCCCATACCTAGCAACCACTATTAAAAACAAGGCTTTCGAACTAATAGAAGAAGAGAATAAAGCTAATGCTGAATTAGCACAAGCTAATGAGTTTGAAGAACTAACAGGATTAAATAATGAATAACTTTGTAACTAACCTAGACTCTATACTAGATACTAAACTAGCTTTAGTCAACTTCATATCTCCCGGAGTAGGTGATCGGTGTATAGAGAATAAGAAATATTATACTCGTAAGAATGAGAATATTGATATTATACCAAATACAATAATCAACTCGTTCTTTAAGAATCGTAAGAAATCATTACTTAAGTTCAGTTTACCTACTGGTATCATTCCATTCATTAACTTAATGCTCACTGAGGTAGCACAGGAGACTGCTGAAGGCGAAAACATTACTATATACGTAAATACACATCCATACAACTTAAAAGAAGAAGAAGTGTTGTTTATACACAGTATGTTAACTAAGCAATTTCCTGCTGGTACTGATATAGAATATGTTTCTTTATCTTACGATGAGCTATCACCCGAATGGATAAACAAAAAAAATATAGGTTACATATTAAATCACGATGGTTATAAGTGGGTAGAGTATCATATGGCTAAAGCTAATTTATTCAAAACACCATTAACCGCTGTCACTATGTACTTACCAGGTATATACGATACCGGTGAACTTAATTTAAGAAACATCCTTAAACATACTATAATAGATATAGAGTTCTTGGATGCTGTTATTTATAGCGCGAACATTAAAGTAGATACTAGGGATTAACCTAGTATCTACTTATAATTCCCCCGCATCTACATCAGTAGGATCAATACCTTTATTAAGTAAAGACTCTACAGTATTCCACGTCTTAAGTATAGATATCTTATCTATAATCTCTAACTCTGTGGCATCTGATGAACTATAGAATGTGTACATCCCACTACCATCTTCTTCATATTCTAACATACCGTCCATAACATCTCTGTATTCTATAACAGGTATAGTAGATCCGCTATTCATATTGAAATATGTTCCTTCAAATCCATTACACATAGACTTATCATTAAGCTTTGCTACTTCTGGATGCGCCATTATATAACGTTGCATAGTTATATTAGCTTGTCCTATCATAGCTTCTTCACGGATAGGGTATATCAAATGATCTGATACGTGACCTGTTGCTCCGTATATAAAAGACTTAGCTTTATTAATAGCCTCAGCACTGTTGAATCTGTCATAAACTGTTTGCATAGTGGACATAAAACTAGAACCAGCATTACCTAACGCCTGGTACGCAGTAGTCAAGTTATTTTGTAAATAGTTTAACTTGTTCTCGTCTGGTGTACCATATAATAATGCATTGAATCCTTGATCACTCCCCTTTATTACGTCTAATACCATTTTTATCTTGCTCCTCTTTAACTAATAGGAGACTAGCTTTAAGCCTCTCTAACATCTCGGGTCTAGCTGTGTAGCCCTTCTTATAATATGCGGTGTATAAGACACCAGACAACTTAGTGACACCGTGTATATTAAACGGATAGGTATACAGTAACTCGTCTAAATGTATACCCCGCTCTAATACCTCTACTAAGTCCATTATCGACATTAAATGATTTGCACCATCAGTTGTTGATATTGACAAAGTTCAATCTCTTACTGATAGTGTCCATCTCTGGTTTATCTTCCTTTTCTCTTAAATAATTACCAACAATACCAATACCTGGTTTCAGTATAGATAAGTTACCCGATATAGCGTTTGGTTTATTAGTCGCTGGTATATTGAAATGTGGTGCGAATACTTTCAATTGTTCGTGCAATAACTCATCACCAATTAAAGTGAAGTTTAACTCATCCCCGTCAACGTACATTCATCACGCTCGCTACTGCTGTGACAGTTCTCTTATGAACTTCCCTAGCTTCAACTAGGATACTAGACTATATCATATACTTATAAACACCATATCTATAAGCATTCTTCCGTTTCGATTTAAGACCTCTCAGTCACTCGCTTGAGCCCTACACCACCGGCGTGGTTAGTCGTTGAGCCCACACACTCCATATAGGATAACTCTCGTTGTTTAAGGTGCTTCGCTGCGTCGATTCCCTGCGAATCATATACTCGTAATACTTACTACTTAGTGGTTAGTTAAGCTAAGGCTATTTTAAGGATACAAGACACCTACTACTGTAGGCTATACTATAACGTTTTTACTATTCCTTTATTTCCATTATTACGGTTAAGGTTGTTATGCTATCTTTCGACACATAAGTAGTAGTTATAGTCTTTAAGGGTCCCCGCTATTAGAAAGATTGTTCGATATGCATCACTGCATAAAGGATCCTTCAGAACGTTCTATATTGATCTATTTATGTACTAAATATTTCGATGCATTCTTTCGCACCTCTGGATCCACAAGGTTCTCACTCCCGTCAGGATTCAGTAACTTTTCGCCCTTTAAATAAGCTAGGTAAGTTTTATACCATTTGTTGTTAACTCTATATTTATAATATTTAGATATTTCCTTTAATAGAAAATCTTCCATATCAACTACATCATACCTAATGACTATTAAGTTCAAATCTGTTGAATCTATAAGCAATCTCTTCTGATGATCTAACTCTTGTTGATAGTCAAACCCATAACCTGGTCTACTATGAAAGTGTGGCGTAAATTCGTAGTGCTGTTTACCATTATACTCTATCAGTATATTAATGCCAGGTATTTTAAAATCAAACTCGTAACGACTGTCAGGTAATGAATACTGAAATTCGTACGGTATGTTATGTTTTTCTAAAATAGTTATCACTTTCTTTTCACCAGTACTTGCGTTACATAACCCACATCCTACTTTCTTATAAAGATGATCTCCGGGTAACTGCGAGAAATCTCCGTGTAGCTTACAAGTGATGTTAACTTTGGTAGTTTTGTTAACATAATATGCGTTATCATAGCTATATTTATCACCACGAATGCTCTTAGCTAATTCACGCCACTCTTCATAGTTATAGCTATGTTTACCAGCACACTTAGGACAACCACGATTATCCATATGTTTATAAGGAGCTTGTTGAAAATCACCGTGTATAGGACAAGTTATAGTTACGTGTACTTTAGTAGTCGCACCTAACACCATCTTATCATAATTGTATTTGTTATTATGGATCTTATTAGATCTTTCTATAACTTGTTCACGAGTTATCTTCTTCTTACCCTTACGCTGTTTAATAGCACACTTAGCACACCCAGCTTTAAGTCTAATGTGTTCTCTGCGATTCTTATGGAATGTTCCGTGTATCGCACATACCAAAGGTATCTTTAAATCTTTACTTTCGTAAACTTCTTTACTTGGATAAATATATTTATCACCGTGGATATCTTTTGCGTCTTTAAGATATTCTTCATATGGTTGTAAGGCCATTACGTTTCCTTTTTATACATTTTTTGTTTGTGAGAAATTGGTTATTTAGTACGCTAAATTGATCTAAAATCGTTGCTGAGTCGAATCCCCGTTGGGAAACTTAATGATTTGAGGAGATATACTAGTACTTAATCTACCTAAATCAGTATGGAAAGAATGTAAATAAACTAATAGAAAAGATGATTGTAAAAGTGTAGGATTACGATGCGCTAAAATAGGTATTCCTCTTGGGTCACTAGACTCAGCTATCAGTTCTTTAAATATTACATTTATAATCTCTACATATCTCTTAGCTGCTGAGTTCAATAACTTATTAGCTTTCTTATACGCATACCCATACTTGTTCATTAACTTGTTAAGTAGGTGTGGCCTAAACACTACTATACCAGTTACCCAAGGCACATCAATATGATAATGCATATGTGGTCCAGTTGTTGCTGTTATAACGTTTCTGAATGTAAAGTGTGATCTTGCCCCATAGATATGTTTACGTAACGCTCCGTGCTTAGAAGCTACATACTCTTTAAGATAATCTTGATACATCTCTGCTAGTTTAGACATAACTACACCAGTTACTTGGTTATACTTCTTAAGATCGCGTGTGTCTACTGAAGCTGTTTTTATCCATAACATAACCGAGTCTATAACATCTGCTACCATAAGGTTAGTGAACTTACCTTTATTACTATTCATCATAACGAATAGTTGCTTATTAACAATCGAAAGATGGTTACTGAATATAGCACCAGATTTAGTTCTATACATCTCTAACAGTATCTCTATATCTAATTGGTGGTCAGGATCTTTATACTTACTATGTGTTGAAAGATATCTTAATACATTAGGAATCTTTTCTACCATATTATCGTATGTTCTTACATTACCTAGTACTTCTCTTAGTCCTATGACGTGTAATGGTAACTTAACCGGCGGGTTATATTTATTATCACACATCCATCTTACATAATCATATTTATTATGTAATAAACGTTTCAACATTAACCAGAAAATAGGGTTCATAAGTTTGATGCTAGGGTCGAAAGACTTGAGCCATAGTAATGGTTCTGTTTTCTCAAAAGGGTCTCTACAAGTAGTACCACAGTTAGGACAGGTTCTGCCTAATCTATCTCTTGTATTGAATCTACCACAATCACAAGATGGCGTAGTTGAAATAACATCACTATCGTAGATCGTCATCAACGAGTTAGTAACACTATCTATATCATCAACCGAGAAGTAGTTGAGGTCGTTCACTATGATTTTGTCACCTGTTGTTCTTAAAAAATATTCGTCCTGACTTAGAAGTTCTTCTGTAATAGCCATAACATCTCCTTGTTTTTCTTTGATTAGTCATACCACTGCTATATCATTAGCGGTATCACATTTAAATAATATGTGGTTAAGTTTTATTCGGATAATCGGTGAAGAAAAACATACTACAGACCGCCGTCTGTAGTATGTAAAAAATGTGTAAACGTAATGCCTAATCAAAAAAAAAAACTTTATTTACCAAACCGGAAAAAGGAGGCACCGGAATGGTAGTAATTTATTAATCTCGTGAATATATCAAAATTACTAATAAACATATACTCTGTCGACCCACCTTAAGTACTATAATGTGCCGAGTAAAATATATTATCAATTAAGAGAGTTTCCTCTCTTAATATTTTTGTTAACGATATCTGTGGTATCCAGTGTTACCGTACTGTGTTTGAAAACCGTTACCCATTGACATTGATGGTGTTGTAAATTGCGTCATATTAGAAATACCTGCATTTTTCATATACCCACCAATTGCATCTAAGTTGATATCTTGACTACCGCGATTTTCTGGATCGTATAGTAAGTTAGCTCCTGATGCTAATGCTGCTTGTGATAAGATTTGTACAAACTCATCGTGGAATGTAACACGGATAACTTTACCGTGAATCTCTGCTTCTGGTAGCACTAAGCTAAGTAACTCAACTCTAGTATTGAAGTTATCTCCGTTAGCCATAGGAAGTCCAGATACTACCCATTTAGTTACTAAGTTAGGATCACCTAGTTCTTTCATAATGAAGCTAGAGTCTACATCTCTAATATCACGTTCACCTGATTTATCTAACCAAGTACCTGCAGGTAATAATACTCCAGCGTGTGCGAATATTTTATCTGTTGGATAATTAGCAGGGAATGCGCCAGCTGTTAATGCTACTAATGTCTCGATGATTTTAACACGAGCACCTTGTTGGTCTACTGAAGCTGTTGGTCTTGCACCTACTACTAATAATGACTGGAAGAATGTTTGTGGTCCAAACGTATCTACATCCATACATAATAATGGTTTAAGAGCGAACATCTCGTTAAGGTAACCGTATGCTTTCTCTGGTGTTACTTTAGCAGATGTAATATCTATCATACCACCAATACCATTGGCGTTATTCTCTAGGTTAGTTAACATATTTAAAACACCTACGTGATGTTTATCTAATTTGTCAACAGGTAAAAGAGAGTTGATGTAGTTATTTCTCTCAGTCATCTTAAGAGCTGTAATGATACCTAACATAACATAACCTGGTGTTGGTTCATATTGTGTATCCACACTAGTGATGATAACTTGTGCTGCTAATCTAAGTTGTTTAATTGGCATACCTGTCATAGTTGGCGTGATAACATTATCGTGAATAGTGTCTATGAAACCAGATACTTTACAAGCTGTAGTTTTAAGACCACGCTTTCTTCTACCTTGAACTTCCATACCTTGAGTTTTTCTATCTTTAATAGTAGTTGCTACTACGAAGTCAGATCTCATTGGTCTACCAAGTTCATTAACTATAGTTTGTTTAACCATAGTTGGTTCGATACGAATCTCTTTGTTAGGATTCTGTGTAGCTGACTCTCTCAAGTTTAGTTCCGCGATTACACCAGCTTCTAATGCAGAATCTACATAACAAGCATTGTAAGCTATACGTGCTAATGGATGTGCTATAACTTCAGTCTCTGCGTGTTGTGTTGGTACGATCATACCATCTACAGACATAAATATTTTATCACCATAATTATCGAATAACACCTCTTGTATATCAGCGTGTAGTTCTTTATCAATAGCACCATCTGGCGTCCAGATGTCCGGGTACTTGTTAGTTTGCATTGTATAGTTTAACTCTTGACCAATATCTTTAGCAAGCATAGGTTTATCACCAGTACCTTCTAATAAGATGATGAAGTAGTTGATTGTTTCTCTAACACCGTATGACACTACGATTGCTGAATACTCCATATCTTCTTGTACCTCTTTATCAAATACAAATAACTTAGGACGTAAACGAGCATCCATTGTAGCGTATACCTCTTTGATTGCTGTAGTAATCTCTATAGTATACTTACTGCCCATTGTAGAACGCATAATACCTGTACCGATTGTACCTAACGTAACACGTCTAACTTGTTGTGCTGGTTGAGCAGGTTGCTCCGGTTGTGCTTGTCTAGACGCTTGTCTAGCTGGTTGCTCTTGTTGTGTTTTAACTCTAACGTTTGCGTTAACGTCTATTTTAGTTTTGTTGTCGTTCAATGCCATAATGGCTCCTTTGGAATTAAGTTTTTTTGGTTTAGCTAAACCAACTATGTTGGTCGAGAATGCATCCATACACATACCTCTACATAAATAATATATAGATAAAAAATAACCGAAGTTAATTAATCTATTATACCACGCGTTTTTATTTAGACTGTTTCCAGCCTAATCGTATTTTCATATATACTGATATACTACAAAAAATTTATTGTTTCCTGAATTTCCTTGATAAATTAAAAAGGAATTAAATGTACAACTTCTTTACTAATAACAAGTCTACGATATCGTACCCTATTCGAAAGTTTAGTAAGTTTAAGTATATCGAGGATAAATACAAATATGAGTTAAACAAGATTAAAGATTATTATTCTTTTACTCGTGAACGCGCTGTGCCTAATGGTCATCCTATATCTAAGCTGGTAGATTTATTATCACCATCTATAAACCTAGAACTTAATGACTACTATAAAGAAGTAGCTGTAAACGCTAAATATATAGCCAGACAACTAGAATTCACTTCTAATATAAATAAAGGTAAACCATTCAATAACATATTCTATAAATCTAACTCTCAGGAATTACTAATAACTACTGAGGAATATTTCGACTTAGAAGAATACGAGTTTATGTGGCGTGATTCTGTCAGTATTAGATGTATATATAACGAACTAACTGATTTAGACTTCAGTGTCCCGTTTGGTGATAAGGAGCTGAGTCGTGCTAGCCTTTCTGTATATGAGATAGATATAGTTAAAGTGTTAATGCAGTATAGATATTGGTGTAAAGAAAGAATAGCCTTAGCCGCTAGCACTAATTCTAATGTATTCGTGGCTATGATAGTATTACCAAATATGATTAAGTCTATAACTAATATATCTTTATTTAATAGACTCTTGAAAAAGTCTGTCGGTGTTTCTATTAAATCATTTGATATTAATCACCCATTCAATGTTCTAGATTATAGTAAGGGTGTTGATAAGATATATAAATCTGTTAATAAACATATCAAGGGTAAGAATATGGCATTAGAGCAGGTTATATTACATATACCATTACTAGATGCTAACCCTATGGATGTATTACACATTACTCATAAGTATTACACTAAACAATCGGAGTGGGTGTTATGGTTAGCTAGAACTAGTTATATAGCTAGACTATTAGAATTTATGGGTGATACCGGTATGCGTGCTAATTTAGATCTTATTAATAGATTACCTACGCTAATTAAACAGTTAGAACAAGGTAGCACTAACTTTGATTCGGGATTAGATAAGATTCACGTGGAATCATTCGAACAAAACATAAAGATCATAAAGAAAAAAGTAGGTAATAGATAGAGTTAATAACTCTATCTACTGCCCCTCTTCTGGATTCTCGTAATCGCTGAGATCTTTAACCTCACCACAGCCATCACAACTACTGCATTCACTATCATCTACTTTACCTGTACCGTTACAACTTTCACAACACATTACGCTTCCTTATACTTACTAGACTTAGCTAGATATACAGATCTTATATTAGTAACACCAAAACCATCTTTAAGTTGCATCCATTGAATATTATCACATTCAACAACTTCCTCTAACTTAGTTTCCATACCACCTGTTTTAACCAATAACTCCGCGTCTAACTTATCTTTAAACTCTACCATACTTACTTCACCATTATGTAATACCATTAATGTCATTTTTATTCCTTTTATTGAGACATAGCTTAATACTATTTAACTATTAAAAATTAAATCAATTATTATGCTAACCTATTAACGCCTATTGTTATGTCTTAACTATGCTATGCTATGACGAAAGTCATAGTGTAGTATATTTTTATACGCACATTTACTACTTGAATAATATATAGCCAATAAAAAACAGGAATACATAACCAATTAAGGTTATGTAATCTTGAAGTTTTGATTATAATTTTCTATATGTTTAACATCTATATTACTAGAACTAACTACATTGATATCAGCGTGTGTGAATCTTAAGTACGCTTCCTCGAAATGTGATACCAGAAATGTCTGTTTGAAATCACTGCTTAATAATCTATCTATAACATTGAAAACTGTTGTTCTGTGATTATTATCAAATGTTCTGCCTACCTCGTCTAATATAAGAGGGAAGTCTTTGAAGTTCATATAACGCATAAACACTATCTTAAATGCTAAATCCACTATCTCCTGCATCGATGAGGATAATAAACTAACATCCTCTATAACTTCATTATTATCAACTCTAACTCTAAACTTATAATCTAAGTCATTTTCACCGTCAACCTCACAAGGTAACAGTTCCATATTATAACTCCAGATAGTATTAATAATCTCGTTAATGTCGTTAATGAATATGTTAAGGAAACTATTAATAGACTTAGCTATTAGTCCTTCATTAGGAGATAACTCTTTGAACATTATCTTAGTTACTTTCTCGATAGTCTTAAGCTCTTCTAATTTCTTAATATCATCCTCTAGTTTAACTTTGTTAACCTTATCCTCTTCTACCTCTCTGCGCATAGCTATGAGCTCTTTCTTATACACATTAACCAGTTTCTCTAATTCATTATTTCTAACTATAGACACTGCATTAGTTTTATACTTTTTCATATTGTCTAATTCGGTATATACTTTAGTTTCTATATCTTTAAGAATAGTTAACTGTCGTTTCTGACCATTGATAAGTTTCATCTCAGTATTCAATCTATGTAGTTGTTGTATCTTAACACTAAGCTCTTTATCTAATTCATCTATGTTCTCTTTAGCTAACTCAGCCCTAACTTGTTCCTGCATAACACCTGTAGCTTTATCTGCTTCTAGTTTAACTATATTATCCTCTATACCTTTAACAGTGCTCCAAGTTGTGGCCTGGATAGAGTAACTGTTAAGCTCACTGATGATACTTTCTATATTATCACCGTGTATACTATGTTTACCAAATATCTCAGTCCAGATAGGTACTAAACCTTTATGTGTGTTAAGTACTTCCATAATGAATTTGATTCTATTCCTCTTGTCGGTAACTTGATCAAATTCTATCGCTAACTTCTGTTTCTTATCTTCTAACTCTTTATTAGTATCAGCTAACGCAGCTATCTTCTTCTTTAACACTAACATTCTGTCTTCGTCATAATCTTTAAAGAATATATTACCACATTGCTTGCACTCTACTTTATTAGATTCAATATGACTATCTCTAATATGCTCAAACTCCATAGTAGCTTTCTCTTGTAAGGTTTTGTACTTATTACTATTGTTAGTGGCTATCTCTAACGATTCACTAAGTTTCTTGTAATTAGAACTAGTGGAATCTACGTTAACAGGAATATCATTAAGATTACTCAAT
>Ga0256827_10002097_pt1 | contig 12852 bp, 16 predicted proteins | sample CV84metaG_FD_185977 | JGI IMG/M metagenome (GOLD analysis project Ga0256827, IMG submission 185977) | Hydrothermal vent microbial communities from East Pacific Rise, Pacific Ocean - CV84 | ecosystem: Environmental > Aquatic > Marine > Hydrothermal vents | place: Pacific Ocean: East Pacific Rise... | reverse complement strand
ACCTCTGGCCCTACTTTACCGGAGTGATCCTGCTTGGAAGCATACTCTACTGGTATGGTTTCCGAAAGATCGGCAAACTCTTCTGAGAAAAAACGCAGTATGCAGAGATTATTTGGTTTGGCACTTTAGTGCATGGGCTTTGATGGTATGGAGCCTGTTGAGGATATGTTCCATCTCTGCAACATCTTTTTGAAGTTTATCGCGTTTGGCTTCCATATAGGCGATCTGTTTTTCCACATCATGAATATCGATATGGCACTCATCGGCAGCTTCCTGCTCTTTTTTAAGTACCCACTCCATTGCGTTTTTGATAAATTCCACCATTTGTGTTCCTTTTTGAATATGTTGTTTAATTGTCTCTTTCAAGGTAGCGTTCAAGGATGATTTTGGCAGCGACAGAGTCGAGCCGCCCGTCACGTTTGTGTTTGAAATCACCCATTGTAAGTTCCTTCGCTTCAAAGCTGGACCCCTGCTCATCCTGGTAAAAAACAGGAATGGAAAGGTCAAGAAGCGAGACGAAGTGTCTGATGCGCCTTCCCATCTCCTCTTCGCTTGACCCTCCTTTGGGAAGGCCTACGACGAGTGTTTCTATCTCCCATGTTTCAAGGAAAGTGTTAATATCTCTTGCTGCCTGGTTGCGGTTTTTACGCAATATGGCATTTTGGGGCATAACAATGCTGCCGTCGAGGCAGATCGCAACACCGATACGTTTGAGTCCTACATCTATACTGGCCAGTTTCATCATGCCATTGTACCAAAATTCATCTTCTGTAATAGGGTCTGTTTTCATATCCTGCACCGCAAAATCCGTAATAGCGGTAATTGCTCGGCATATAGTAACGGTTGTCAAAAAGCCCTCTGCCTCTCAGCCTGTCTCTGTAAGTGTAGTCTCTATCATACCGGTAGAATATGCCTTCAAAGTAGTAACCGTAACGGTTGAAATAACCATAATGAAATCCTTCGTGGTCATAGAATGAAGCTCTGTCGTAAAGGTATGCCAAAAACCAGCCTCTCTTTGGACGGTAATGCCCTCTCTGTCGTATGCCGGGGTGGTAAATTTCCACTGTATCATGATATGCATGATGAAATCTGCCGCTGTATCGCATTCTTTGGGAGGTTACCATTTTATTTTGCGGGTGCAGATATTTCTTTTGGTTCCGATGGTGTTGAAACTCTTTTTTCGTCCTGAATGCTCTTTTGACGGCCTGATGTTTTGTGAGCTGCCTGTCCATACGCCGGATCTGTGAGCTGCTGATAGGTTCCTGCTCCCCGGCTTCCACGCTTCGGTGCATACCTGAAGCATAGAGAGCCGTTGAGAGTAACGAACTGATAATGAGTGTAAAAAATATTTTATACATAAAGTCTCCTTTGTCTATTTTTGTTCTATCTGATACAGGGGTATCATAAAAAAAGTTTGTGTAGTGATCGTGTGCAAATTTTCTTTTATATTAAAATAGTAAAATAGTGCAATAAAGCAGGAGATAGGAATATGAAAAAAACAGTTTGGTTGTATATGGTGGGGATGGTCTCGTTCCTTTATGCGGAGGTCTTGATAAATGCAGAAGAGGTTGATACCTTTTGGATATGGATAGCGTTGTTTGCACTGGGGATCGTGGGTATCACTATTTTGTTTCTCTCCTCCCGGCAGATTATGACCATACAGAAACTCCATAAAGAGATGTTTGAAAAACAGCTGGAAATGGAACAGGCGCAAAGCCTGTTTCTTGCCAATATGGGAGAAAATATCCATGAAATGGCGGAGCAGACACTGGCATCTGGCCATAGGGAAAAACCGGACAGATCGTTGGAGAAAGATGAACCGCTGGACCAGAAGCTTCTGGATGTAACCAACGACCTGATCGAATTTCTGAGGCTAAAATCCAAAAAAGTTGAAGTCCTGCATGAAAAATTCAATTTGAATAATGTATTGAACGAAGTCTCCGGTTCTATCTGTACCGCATTTAACGGCTCGGAAGTGGAGCTGATCTTCGATATAGACAATACGATCCCCCGTTATCTGATGGGAGATCCCCTCAATCTTGAAAAAGTACTTCATAACCTGCTTGAATATATGATGAGCCGGATGCACGGAGGTGAGATAAAACTCGATATAGAAATGTTCGATACCTACAATGAAAAGGTAGAACTGCAGTTCAGGCTTACCGATACCGGTTCGGGTATAGGCCATGAAGAGTTGGAAAAACTGTTTATTCCCTATTATGACGAACAGAACAACGAATATACGGGTCTTGGGCTTTTTGTTGCGCATGAACTGATTTCCATGATGGAAGGGGAGATTACCGTACAGAGTATGGAAGGTAAAGGGACTGCTTTTACGATGACGCTTCCTTTCGAAATGATCGATGCATCAAACAAAAGAAAATACAGATTGCCTGAAAAAATATTGACAGCCAAAAAAGTCTTTATTGTCGACAGAAACTACAATTCGGCACTGGCGATCAAAAAAATGTTTTCCTATTTCAAACATGATGTCAAAGTGGTCAGTAAAGAGGAATATATCAAAAATATGTACAACCTTTCTGTCTATGATATTATCATTCTTGATGAGAGTCTTTTCAATATCCGTACGGTAGATTACCTGAACCGTTTGAAAAAAGAGAAAGAGCTAAAAGTTGTTGTCCTGAATGCGTTATTGCAAAAGAGTGAAGAGAGTGCACTCAACCCTGTCGTGGACAAATCTTTGACGAAACCGCTGAACCAGGAGAGAATTTTTGAACTGATCGTCGATATGTACCGCATCAGCAAACTCGACATCGATGAGCATAGAAGTGAGGCAGAAGCGGACGAAGAGGTGACGGTCCATCGCTCATCTGTCCCGGAAACCCCCCATATTACGCAGGAGAGTTTCAAAGATTTCAACGGTACGAAACTTTTGATTGTGGAAGACAATATTATCAACCAAAAAGTCCTGACCAATATTTTAAAACCATCGGGAATCAAAATTGAAATAGCGAATAACGGGCAGGAAGCGGTCGATATGGTAAAACAGGCAAAAGATAAATTCGACCTGGTACTGATGGATATCAATATGCCGGTGATGGACGGATATATGGCGACAGAAATGATACGGCTCAACAGTGAATTCGATACGCTTCCTATTGTCGCATTTACCGCATTGGCATTAGAGAGTGAAAAACAGAAAATATTCAACAGCGGGATGAACGCTTTTCTGATCAAACCATTGAATATAGGACAGCTTTATACGGTCTTCAAACTTTTTGTCAAAGGTGCCAAGCCGGGAGAAGAGTTGCCACAGCACCGTGCAGTGGAATCTACAAATGTACTTGATATTAAATCGGGTATCCGCTACTCCAACAACAATGAGGCACTCTATCTGGAAATACTGAAAGAGTTCATGGATGCCTATGGCAACAGTGCGGAACTCTTCGAAAAACTGGTACGGGAACACCGTTATGAACAGATCAAAATGCTCTGTCTCGATATGAAAGGGCTGACCGGGACAATCGGTGCAAAAGAGATGTATGCACTGATTATCGATATTTACCAGAAAGTGATCTATAACAAGAAAGAGTTACTTGTCAAATATACAGAAAGATATAAAGATGAGCTGGCCAGGCTTGATGGAGCGATAGAACGTTATATCGAGTCTCAGTAAAATTCTCCGTCAACATAAAGCCACGTACCGTTCTTCCTGAGAAAACGGCTCTTCTCTTTCATCTCTCCTGAAGAGAGGCTGGCTTTGAAAGTAACGAACGCTTCATCTTTCCCCTCCGACCAGCTTATGATAGACAAACCTAGAAAATCGGTATATGTACAGAAATCTTCTATATCCTTCTGCCATCTTTTCCTGTCGGTACGGTAGTCAGGGTTTTCCGGATGGGTTGTCTGTATAATATACCGGCTGTTGCCAACGGCATAGGCAGCATAGCGTGACCGCATCAGATGCAGGGGATCGGGAGCCGTAGCCCCTTTGTGGTAGCGCAGACAGCATTTTTTGTATTTCAGCCCGCTCCCGCAGGGGCAGGGCATATTGACAGAGGGCTTTTTCATTTTTAGCGTATCTCTGCGATGAAAGCGTCTTTTTGGATATATTTACGCACTTTTGCCAGTACGCTTTTGGTCTCGCCTCTTGTAATATAAGGGCCTATAAGAAGCTTGGTAATAGATTTCCCATTTTTGGGAAACTGAATCAGTTTATAGGCAAATCCCCTGTTTGTAATCGTATGCAGCAGCGTACGTTTCGGTTTGCCGACAAATGAGCCAACCTGTACATAGAGATTGCCTTTGGCGGAAGGCTGTTCTATCTCTTTCATCTCTGTTTTGATGATGACTGCCCTCTTCATGCCTCCGGGATGCGCTTTATGTATGATGCCCGGCAGGGTAGATGGTTGGGTGAGTTTTTTACCACTGTTCCATGTTTCGGAAGAAGCGACTTTCTGTGTCGTTGACGGAAGATACCTTCGGCAGGCACAGAGCCTCTTTTTATAATAGGGTGAGGTAAAGAGATTGGAGTAGACTACTTCCCCTTTTGCCGTACTGGCATGTGTAAACCATCCGTTGCCAAGATACATGCCGACATGGGTGATCTTTTTCCTGCTTTTGCCTGTGGCAAAAAAGATAAGGTCCCCATACTGAAGTTCTTTGGCGGAGATGCGTTTCCCTACCTTTGCCTGCTCTCTGGCTACCCTTGGCAACTCTATACCCATACTTCCGTACATGTAGTAGGTAAATCCGGAGCAGTCAAACTTGTTAGGTCCCTCTTCCGCCCATACATAGGGACTTCCCTGAAGGTCTTTGACCATTTTGTCAAGGTTTTTTTTACTGGGGGTGTAGATGACTTTTGGTTTGTGGATCTCATAATGGGGATGTTTTGGGTAGAGTGCAGGTTTACAGCCTGCAAGGAGGAACAGAGCCAATAACAGTATTGTAATACAGCGTTGATTTTTCATAAGCTTATTATAGGTGAAAGCCTTTAAACTTGCCTAAAAAACGCTTCTGGATCAATGTCTTGGAACAGCTCTTCTCGGCAGTTTCATACCTTTTTCCCATGGGGTAGTGAAGAAGGTACTTGTCACTTTCATCTTTTTGAGCGGTGCATCACAGGTCATGTAGCGTTCTCTCTCATCTGTACTTAAGTAGCGTTTGCAGAGCTTCATGCGTTTTAAATAGCGTGGTTCTTTTGCAAACTGGCTGATGGTAACTTTCCTGTCTTTGCTGCTTGCATGGGCAAACCAGCCATCCCCGAGATAGATGCCTACATGGCTGATACGTTTACTTCTTTTATTGGTTGAGCCAAAGAAGATGAGGTCGCCGTATTCAAGATTTTTAAACGGGATCTTTTTACCCATTTTCGCCTGTTCGCTGGCAGTACGGGGAATTTCCATTCCCATCGAGCCGTAAATATTGTATGTGAGGCCGGAACAGTCGAAAGCATCCGGCCCCTCTTCGGCCCAGACATACGGTTTTCCAAGATAGGAGTCCAGAAGTTCCTGTATATTTTTCCTGTTTGGTTTACATACGGGTTCGGGTTTGATGATGTCATAGTTTGGATAATGGTAAGGCTTCTTTATGCAGCCTGTCAATAAAAGTATCGCTATGAAGAGAAGTGAAAATCGGAACAGTGCTCTTTTCATTCAAACTCCCTTTTGCCGTTTTTTCAGAGAATCAGCATTGCATCGCCATACGAGAAAAATCTGTACTGCTTTTCTATGGCTTCTTTATATAATTGTAACGTTTTTTCTCTTCCTATAAAACTGCTTACCAGCATGATCAGTGTACTTTTGGGCAAATGAAAATTGGTGAGCAGGTGGGTGACTCTCTGTGGCGGGTTGAGCGGATTTAGGAAAAGGTCACACTCCCCGTCTTTTTTATCTGTCCGTACATAGTACTCTACGGTTCGGGTAACAGTAGTACCGATGGCCAGTATGGGAGTGTCACTCTCCAGAACTTCGGCTGCACTGTCAGGAATATGAAAGTATTCCGAATGCATAGGGTGTTCGAGAATATTCTCAACTTCAACAGGTTTGAACGTACCTGCGCCGACATGCAGGGTAATCCTGTGTGTGTGGTGTCTCTTTTCCAGTGCGTCAAACAGTGCAGGCGTAAAGTGCAGGGATGCTGTAGGAGCGGCTACCGCTCCGGCATTTTTTGCGAAAAGCGTCTGGTAATCTGTTTCATCCTCTTCTTTATCTTCCCGTTGCATATATGGGGGAAGAGGTATATGCCCTATATCGTCCAGTATGCGTACCAGTTCTTCAAATCGTATCGTCTCTCCATGGCAGCTAAACGTAACGATACGGGAGCCATCTTCATTCAGTTCGGTAACGGTGGCGGTAAGGGTATCGTCAAAAAAGAGTTCGGTACCTACTTTTACCTTACCTCGTATAAGCACAAGGTAGCGGTGTGCGTCCAGAGGTTTGTTGAAAAGCAGTTCTACCTTTCCCCCGCTCTGTTTCCGGCCAAAGATACGTGCTTTTATGACGCGTGTATCATTAAGGAATACATCACACTCTTTGGGAATGAAGTCCAGAAGGTGTTTAAAGGTAGTGTGGGTAGTTGTACCGGTTTCCCTGTCGTAAACAAGAAGTTTGGCATGGTCTCGTGGATGTACGGGCTCTGTGGCTATGAACCCTTCGGGGAGTTCATAGTCATAGTTTTCAGTTAAAAGTTCCGGAGCAGTCAAATCTGTTTACGCCTCCGCTTCATCTTCTGTCTCGGCTTCCTCTTTATCTGCCGGGTTGACCATGCGGACAATAAGGATAGAAACGCCGTAAAGCAGTACCAGAGGAGCGGCCATCAGTAGCTGTGTCAGAATATCCGGCGGCGTAAGCAACGCTGCGATCAGGAAAATAATGACAATGGCATATTTGAAAAAGTCGATCAGTGTACGGTCGGTTACCAGTCCAAGCAGTGCAAGGAAGTAGGCAAAAACAGGCAGTTCGAATGCCAGTCCGAAGCCAAACATGATCTTGGTGAAAAAGCCGACATAATCTTCAATATTGATAAACGGCGTATAGAGGAAAGAACCGAATGTAATAAGGAACTGGAACCCAAAAGGCGTAACGATATAGTAGGCGAAGATGACACCGATAAAGAACATGACAGAACCACCGACCACAAAAGGGATGATCATCTTCTTTTCGTTACTGTAGAGCCCCGGTGCGACAAAAAGCCAAATCTGGTAGAGAATGAACGGCAACGCACCAAGAAGGCCGGCAAAAAAGGATACTTTCAATGCGACGAAGAAGGCGCCGCCAACCTGGTGTGTCGTGATTTTTCCTTCAAAGTTATGGTGGTTCGGGCGGGCTGAATCAGTATCACGTTTTGTAATGATTTCGTCAAGTGATTTTGCAGCATCGGCCGCATCTCTGAGAAGCGGAGCCAGTTTTGGATCGGCTTCCTTCGCTGCTTTGTAGAGATTCTCTTTCAGTTTGTCGGCTGCCTGTACAGCCGGTGTTTTTGTAATATTGGCTTCATCGGATTTCATTGTCCAGGTTGCTTTGTCCTGTGACTCGATAATACGTCCTACTTCGACAAGGGCATTGTTAAGAGGCTGTGTGATCCAGCCGAGTATCTGGTTATGGAAGGTAAAAGCGACAATGAATGCGATAAAGACAGAGAGGACAGAAAGCCCAAGTCTTTTTCTCAATTCGGCAAGGTGAGGGCGTAATTCATCAAACATTATGCATCACCTTCCGTCTGGTTTTTTGTATCATCTTTTTCCGGTTTCGGTTTCTTTTTAAAAGTGACGCTCTCATTGAGGCTCTCCACTTCAACAGCAGGTTTTTCATCGGCATAGGCAGGTTTTTGGGAGACAGTGGCCGGTTCGTCATGGGAGAGGATATCTTCCATATCGTCAAAATCGATATTTTTAAAACTTTTGAGTTCATTGGTAGCGCTGTCAAGCTGTTTCTTGTAGTTGAGCGCTTCCTCTTTGAGGTCTGCGATTTTCATCTCTTCTTCAAGAGAACTTTTTGCGTCGCCTATGGTTTTTTTGACACCTTTGATAAACTTGGCGATCTGTATCATCGCTTCGGGAAGTTTATCCGGTCCTAAAAAGAGGATAGCGACAACAGAAATAAGGAGTAATTCGGTAAAGCCGATTCCAAACATATGATATGCCTTCTATTTTAAATTGATGTATTTTAGCAAATTATTCTAAAAGGTAGCGTGCAGCTTCCGTTGAAAATGCACTTTCGAGTCATCCCAGAATGAAGAGGGCCAATTCATCGCTCAGGAAGAAGTTCTCATTGAAAAAACGGGTTTCATTCTGTTGCAGTTTTTTTTCTCTGCATAGAAGTTCTGCCTGTCTCAGCATTGTCTCCGGAAGGATTGTCTTCTCGATGCCTGTACAGCTTCTCAAACCGAGAAAAATCTTTTCTGTCAGAAGTTCCTCTTCCGTCAAATACTCTTTGTTTGTTCCTGTCGGATTTTTGATATAGGCATCGATATTGTTTTGTGGGTAGAGTCTCATATTTTTTAAAAAACCGACGGCCCCGGCCCCGGCCCCTATATAGTCGTCAAGTTTCCAGTACCCTTTGTTGTGGCGGCTCTGATAACGGCCGAAATTGGAGATCTCATATTGTGTAAACCCCCGTTCCGTGATCTCTTCCGCTACAAAAAACGCAAGATCCTCATTCTCCTGCCTGACTTCCGGTGTCAGGGAAAATTTTGTGCCATCTTCTATTGTCAGTTCATAGGCTGAAATATGGTCCACAGGAAGTGTAAACGCTTTTTGTATCTCCTCTGAAAGGAGTGCTTTCGTATCGCCGCGATAGTTATAGATCAGGTCCAGAGAGAGGTGTTCAAAACCGATCTCGTGGGCATGGATAATCGCCATTTCCGCCTGCTGGGGCGTATGTGCCCGGTTCAGTGCTTTGAGCTTTTGGGCATTGAAACTCTGCACACCGAAACTGATGCGGTTTACTCCCAGTGCTTTCATTCCCCGCAGCCATGTTTTGGTGGCAGAGTTTGGATTGGCTTCGGCAGTGATTTCGGCATTTTTTTTCAGGTAGGGGGCCAGCAGCCTGAAAAGAGGTTCATAAAGTCCAGGATCGACTGTCGACGGGGTCCCTCCGCCTATAAAAAGGGTTTCAATACTCTTTTCTTCCGCATTAAAACGTTCCAGTTCGAACGAGAGTTGTGTGTAAAGCGCTTTCATATAAGAGGCTTTGGTATCGAATCTGTCTACATAGGAGTTAAAACTGCAGTAGTGGCATTTTGAATCACAGTATGGGATGTGGATGTAGAGTAACAAATTGTGTTCCTTTCAAATGCCTATAATCGTATTTTAGATAGAATCATATCAGAAAAAAAAATATAATTTTAATGAAATGAGTTAAAAGTATGCAAAATAAAAAGCGTTACCGCCCGAATGTTGCAGCTATTATACTCTCTTCAAAATATCCGGACAAGTGTGAATTTTTTGTCGCACACCGAAGTGATATCAAAAATGCATGGCAGTTCCCGCAGGGAGGCATCGATGCGGGAGAAACACCGCATGAAGCGTTGCACAGGGAACTGCAGGAAGAAATAGGATGTAGTGATATTGAGATCCTCGGCGAGTTTCCTGAATGGATCACGTATGATTTTCCCAAAACAGCAAAAGGCAAACAGTATCCTTTTGACGGACAGACCCAAAAATATTTTCTGGTACGCCTGAAAGAGGAAGCCAAAATAGACCTGAAAGCATTCGAGATACCGGAATTTGAAGAGTATGAGTTCGTAGCATATGAAGAACTGTTTAAAAAAGTGACCTATTTCAAACGTAAAGTTTATCGTAGGGTGATAGATTATTTTATACAAGAGGGATTGATTTAAATGTTAATTGTACATAAGTATGGTGGTACAAGTGTTGGAGATCTGGAACGTATCGAAAATGTTGCGAACCGTGTGGCAAAGGCGAGGGAAGCGGGGAACGATATCGTTGTCGTTGTCTCCGCTATGAGTGGTGAGACAAACAAACTGATCGGCTATGCCCACCATTTTACTTCATCTCCTGCCAAGAAAGAGATGGATATGCTCTTAAGCTCTGGTGAGCGGGTAACGGCGGCGCTGCTTTCGATAGCGTTGCAGTCCAAAGGTTTCGATGCCGTAGCGATGACAGGGCGCCAGGCGGGGATCGTCACAGACAATACCCATACCTATGCCCGTATCGAGTCCATTGACCCGACAGCGATGCAACATGCCATCAAAGAGGGGAAGGTTGTCATCGTTGCCGGTTTCCAGGGGATCAATAAGAACGGCTGTGTGACAACGCTGGGGCGTGGAGGTTCGGACCTCTCAGCCGTTGCCCTTGCAGGTGCGCTGAATGCAGACCAGTGCGAGATCTATTCGGATGTGGACGGTATCTATACCACAGACCCGCGCATAGAGCCAAATGCAAAAAAACTCGATACCATTTCGTATGACGAGATGCTTGAACTCTCCTCTCTGGGAGCGAAAGTATTGCAGAACCGTTCGGTAGAACTGGCAAAAAAACTGAAAGTGAAACTGTATGCAAAAAGCAGTTTTTCCGATAATGAAGGCACATTGATAACAGAGGAGAGTGAAAATATGGAAGAAGTTTTAGTATCTGGTGTCGTACTCGACAAGAACCAGGCAAGAGTGACACTGAGGGGCGTATCTGACAGACCTGGGATCGCAGCGGAGATCTTTACCAAACTGGCAGAAGCGAATATCAATGTAGATATGATTATCCAGAATGTAGGTACGGACGGTTTGACCAATCTTGGCTTTACGGTACCGCAAAGCGAGATCGACAATGCCAAGAAGGTTATGAAGACTTTCGGCCATGATATCGAAGGTATGGATTATGACGAGCATGTCTGTAAGGTCTCTGTCGTAGGTGTAGGCATGAAATCACATTCGGGTGTCGCTGCAACCGCTTTTAAAGTACTTGCCGACAACAATATCAACATTCAGATGATCTCTACATCAGAGATTAAAGTCTCCATGGCGATAGATGAGAAGTATGGAGAGTTGGCTATCCGTACACTGCATGAAGCGTATGGATTAGACAAGTAGAGATATGCAGCAGCTCTTAAAATGGACACTTGAAACCATACGTGAGGAGGAGTCATGCTTCTCGTGGATGGAAGAGTACCGTTACGAGTGGGCGCCGCTGGTCAAAAGTGCCGTCTCTCAGGCCATAGAAGGCAAAACGGTTCTTGTCGTTACCGATGAGTCCCGAAAATGGTTTGGAAAATATATTTTAAACAGTATCAATGATTTGGGCAAAGACAGGCCTTTGCTGCCGTTTTACCAGTTGACCGAGTGTTTTCCAAATTTACAGAATATCAACTCTACACAGGAGATACAGCTTCTTGAAGATATGCTCGACATCTCCTATCCCAATGGATATTTCATCTGGTATATCGGCAGAGGCGACCACCCCTATACCAAACTTGTTTACCGAAACCATGACAATTTTCTGTGGATTCTGGATGAAGAGGTGCAGAACAGTTTTGCATTAAGAAGTCTTGACCCGCTGCTCGATATCAAACTCCTCCAGCTTTACAAACTTTTTGACAGGACACTTTCCGCCACACTCTTTGGAGACTTAGACTTTGAATCATGAGACTGAATAGTCAAGTTATCATCACCTCAAATATCCCGGAGACTGTTTTACAGCTTGAAGCACTACAGAAGAGTGAACGTTTTGTCAAAATCATCAAAGAAGATACATTTCTTGTAGAAGATGCGAAACTCGCTATAGAAAAAGCCTATATGGCCAGTGAAGAGACAACTGTCATCATCCTTGCGGCCAAAACTTTCTCTCCCATTGTACAGAACAAGTTGCTTAAAGTGATAGAAGAACCGCCTAAAAACAAAGAGTTCATTCTTCTCACCCAGAGTAAATCGACGATCCTCGGTACCATCAGATCCCGCCTGCCGGTCTCCGTACTTTCGGAAGAAAAAGAGGATGAGGCATTCGGACTGGAGATGAGACAGCTCTCTCTGGCTGCAATTTATGAATTTATTCAAACACATAAAAGAACCGATGCAAAAACCATGAAACGCCTTGTCGAACGTATCTCCAAAGAAGCCATTGTATCCGGGAACTACAACCTGGATGAAAAGACACTTGGACTCTTTTCCGATGCCTTCATCGCTCTCGATGTCGGTTCTCCACCTCAATTCGTACTGACTGCGCTGCTTTTGAAACTTTTGGCAAGGAAAAGAAAATCATAGCCTGACAGTATGGTGGTAAAAGAAATATGATTGTTCTGCCGTACTTTTTCAGGCACTTATACTATAATGAAAATGATTTTATCTAAAAGGAGAAGTTGAATGTGGAAAGTCTATTTTGGAGAATTGGGTGAAGGGCGGCTGAAGCGTCTGCCATATCTTGGGTACCATATTCTGTTAATGGTATTGGTATTTGCAATTATGTTCGGAGTTATTTTTATGGCAGGTTCCCTGGAAAATATGATAAGTGGGAATATCATGCAGATGCAGGCGGCATTTCTGGAAAAGTTCGGCATATTGACAGTTTTTGGATTTATCTTTTTCTTCTTTGCCGTGATGTTTGCCCAGGTCAATCTTCTGGCAAAGCGTATACGCGATATGGGGTTGCCTGCGCTCTGGACGATCCTTGGATTGATCGTTCTCTCTATCCTGCTCAATCTACTTTTCCCTGCTCAGCATATGGAAATGAGTACCGCTGTTGTTTCTACCTCTGAAGGAACGAATGCGGCAATATCGGCCAATGCTTCTTCCGGGAGTTTGATTGTAAAACTGTTCGATTCTATTGTATTTCTCTGCCTGGTACTGATTCCGAGCGATACTTTTGGAAAAAACAAGAGTCAGTCGGAGTAGATATGCAACTGTATCAACTCGGAACCATTGCAGATAAAAAAAATGCACTCA
>Ga0256827_10002096_pt1 | contig 12854 bp, 8 predicted proteins | sample CV84metaG_FD_185977 | JGI IMG/M metagenome (GOLD analysis project Ga0256827, IMG submission 185977) | Hydrothermal vent microbial communities from East Pacific Rise, Pacific Ocean - CV84 | ecosystem: Environmental > Aquatic > Marine > Hydrothermal vents | place: Pacific Ocean: East Pacific Rise... | reverse complement strand
ATCTCCGCCGCGGACGGTGAAACTATCCGTCTGATCAAGGAGAGAGGGCTGGTAACAGAGGTTTTTCATGAAGATAGTTTTTCTGTACTCGACGGCAATTGCGCCATAGGCCACAACCGTTATTCGACAGCCGGAGACGATTCCATACTGGATGCGCAGCCTGTGTTCGCCAGGTATCGATTGGGAGAGATTTCGGTCGTTCACAATGGAAATCTGGTCAACAAGGACAAGGTGCGCAACCGTTTGATAAAACGGGGAGCGATCTTTCAGACAGGAATGGATACGGAAAATATTGTACATCTTATCGCCAAGAGTCAGGAAAAAAAGCTGATCGATCGGATCAAGGATATGTTGAACAAGATCGAGGGCGCTTACTGTCTGGTCATACAGAGCCGATCCAAGATGTTCGTGATCCGCGACCGCTTCGGTATTCGTCCCCTGAGTCTGGGGAGATTCAAAGAGGGAGGGTATATCGTCGCCAGCGAAACCTGCGCCCTGGATCTCGTTGGAGCGGAGTTCGTTCGGGATGTCAGACCGGGTGAGATGTTGATCTTTTCGGAAGGAGAGGAACCGGTTTCGGAGCAGATCTTCGAGCCGGACTACCATCCGGATGCCTTTGAGTACATCTACTTCTCCAGGCCGGACTCCATCATTGACGGCAAGAATGTCTACGAGACTCGTCTCAAAATGGGAAGAAAGCTGGCGGAAGAGGAGCCTGTGGATGTGGATCTGGTGTTGCCGGTACCCGACAGTGGTGTAGCCGCAGCCAAAGGTTTTGCCGAGGGGCTGGGTGTGCCCTTTGAAATGGGCATCGTACGCAATCACTATATAGGCAGGACATTCATCGAGCCTACGCAGGAGATCAGGGATCTCAAAGTGAAATTGAAACTATCGCCTATCAAGCGGCTGATCGAGGGGAAGCGCATCGCTATTATCGATGACTCGCTGGTGCGAGGTACTACCTCCAGGCAGATCGTGAAAATGCTTAGAGAGGCCGGTGCATTGGAGGTACATATGCGTATCGCTGCACCGGAGATCAAATACCCCTGTCGATACGGTATCGATACACCGACGCAGGCCGAGTTGATCTCGGCACAGATGACGCCGGAGGAGATCGCCAAAACAATGGATGCAACTTCTCTCGGTTTTCTCTCTATCGATGGCTTGATCGACTCATTGGGCAGAGACAGAAACTATTCGCTGGTCAGCTTCGATGGGCAGTATTTTGCCGGCGGTAATGCCGATAGCCCCGGCTGCAGCAGCAGCTGCTAAACGTGGATAGGCATATTTGACTGTGAAACAACTCTATACATTTGGCCGTTACCTCAAAAGAAAATTTCACACCAAGGTCAGTAAACTCCCCGTGGGTCTGAGCGGATTTACCTGCCCCAATATCGACGGTACGGTAGCCAAAGGTGGCTGTACTTTCTGCCTGAACGACTCCTTCAGTCCCAATCTGGCCAAAAATGCCGAAAAAACCTATCTCAATCTGCAAAGTAAGAGCAATCCAATCCTGGACAAGCAGCTCCGTGAACTCGATATGCAGGTGCATCAGACCCGAGAAAAAATGCGTAGAGAATGGGGTACGAAAAAATTTCTGGTCTACTTTCAGGCATTTACCAACACTTATGCTCCTTTCGATACACTGAAGGTTCTCTATGACAAGGCTTTGGAGTACGATGATGTGATCGGCCTGAGTATCGGGACGAGGAGCGACAGTGTGACGAACGAGACACTCGATTATCTTGTGGAGCTCAGCCGTGACAAAGAGATCTGGATCGAGTATGGTATCCAGTCGATCTATGATGAAACCCTCGAGCGGATCAATCGCGGACATGATGCCCTCAATGTGGAGCGGGCGATCAAAGAGGCCAAAGAGAAGGGCCTCAATGTCTGCGGCCACCTCATTTTCGGTCTGCCCGGAGAAAATCAGAAGATGATGCTCGACTCCGCCAAAGCTGCCTATGAGTGGGGGATCGACTCAGTCAAATACCACCCCCTCTATGTAGTCAGGAATACTCTTCTGGCCAACGAATACAAAGCAGGAAAATTCGAGCCTATCGCCAAAGAGGACTATATCGATACTCTCGTCAAGGCGATCGCCCTCAAACCCGGGCACATTTCCATCCAGCGCGTCACGGCCGGCATCGACGACGACACGCTCCTGGCTCCCGCATGGTGCGGTCTGCCCAAAAACGAGATGCTGGTATCTATCAATGAAGCGTTGATGAAGAAGGGGTGGATCTATTAGTTGGCTGGGTGCGCGATTGCACACCCTGACTCAGTACCGATACTCCGTCAATATTCTCATATAGTTGGCACGCTGGTAGGCGGCCGGATTGACGGTGTGGTGGAGGGAGATACTGCCTTTCATCTGTTCGATGGAGACATACTCCTTCTCTTCCATCCAGGCGACGAGATTGTCCAGTACCGTAGCGATATGGCCTTCGCCGTGTTGCAGCAGTGCAGAGGTTATCTGTACGGCATCCGCACCGCTCATCATCCCCTTGAGCAGATCTTCGTGAGTGTGAATACCTGTGGAGATACAGAGGGAGGCTTCCAATTTCTTGTAGAGGATCGCTGTCCAGCGCAGACTTTCGCTCAGGTCGGCGGAGCTGCTGTAGTTGATGGTTTGCTCTGCGGTGAGCTCCTCGAGATCGATATCGACATGGACGGGCCGGTCGAAGAGCACGAGCCCTTTGGCGCCCAATTCGCTGAACCGCCTGGCCATATTGGCCGGGGCGGAGAAGTAGGCGTTCATCTTGACACTGACGGGGATATCGACCGTATCGAGTACCGTCTGGAGTGCATCGATATAGAGCTGCTCCACCGTTCTGCCGTCCATATCGGGATCGGTGGGGATGTAGGTGATGTTGAGTTCGAGTCCGTCCGCGCCCGCTTCCTGGAGTTTGCCGGCATACTCGATCCAGCCGCCCTTGGAGACGCCGTTGAGCGAAGCGATGAGAGGGATGGAGAGATCCTTCTTGAGCGTAGCGATCTCTTCGAGATAGTGCTCTGATTCGAGATTGCTCAGCTCCATATCGGGGAAGTAGCCGACTGCTTCCGCGTAACTATCACTCCCTTTGAAGAGAAAATGGTCGATCTCGTGGCTCTCGTGGTTGATCTGCTCTTCGAAAATGGAGTGCAGTACTATAGCGGCCGCTCCGGCCTCTTCGAGGCGTTTGATGGAGTCGGTGGATGCTGTCAGCGGCGATGCACCGGCGATGATCGGGTTTTTGAGTTCGAGACCCATATAGCTTGTGTTCAGATTCATGATTGCGCTCCTGTTTTTTCTGCTGTTTCCGCCTGCATCACCGCCTCTTCCTGCTCTGCGATCTTCTCAGCTTCTTTTTCATAATATGCCTCGAGGTTCTTGTAGCGGTCGAACATCGTCGCGGCATGAGTACGGGCGGTTTCGAGATACTCTTTGGCTGCGCCGGCATTGATCTTCTCGACCATCTTGAAGCGGGTCTCCTGATACATAAAATTTTTCACATCGATCTTCGGACCTTTGTAGTCGACGGACATCGGGTTTTTGCCCTCGAGCGCGAGCTGTGGATTGTATCGGAAGAGTGGCCAGAGACCGGCATCGACCGCCAGTTTCTGATGATCCATGCCGTACTTGAGGTCATAGCCGTGTGCGACACAGTGGGAGTAGGCGATGATGATGGAGGGGCCGTCGTATCGTTCCGCTTCGATAAAGGCTTTGACCGTCTGAGCATCGTTGGCGCCCATGGAGACACGGGCGACATAGACATTCTCATAGGCTATCGCCATCAGTGCGAGATCTTTGGGAAGCTGCGCTTTCCCTCCTGCGGCGAATTTGGCCACGGCACCGGTGAAGGTCGCTTTGGATTCCTGTCCGCCGGTGTTGGAGTAGACCTGTGTATCCAGGACGAGGATATTGACATTCTTGCCGCTGGCGAGTGTGTGGTCGAGACCGCCGTAACCGATATCGTAGGCCCAGCCGTCGCCGCCCATCATCCAGACTGATTTTTTCACGAGATAATTCGCGAGCGAGCGCAGCCGTTTGGCTTCGTTCCCTTTCATGGAGGCCAGCTTCTCTTTGAGTGCAGCGACACGTTCGCGCTGCTCGAAGATCTCCGGTTCGTCGTGCTGTTCGCTGTTCAGGATGCTTTGGGCCAGCTCGACGCCAACCTCCTCCTTGAGAGAGGAGAGCAGGTTGCGGGCATTTTCCGTATGCTTGTCGATGGCGAGACGGAAGCCCAGACCGAACTCCGCATTGTCTTCGAAGAGGGAGTTGGACCAGGCCGGTCCGAGGCCGTCGGCATTCTTTTTCCATGGAGTCGTTGGCAGGTTGCCGCCGTAGATGGAGGAGCATCCCGTCGCGTTGGCGATCACCATGCGATCACCGAAGAGTTGCGAAGCGAGCTTGACATAAGGGGTTTCGCCGCATCCTGGACAGGCGCCGGAGAATTCGAAGAGCGGTTCGAGGAACTGGCTCTCTTTGGCTTTGGCATGATCGAGCTTGCTTCGGTCGTAGTTGGGAAGCTCCATGAAGAATTCCCAGTTTTTCTCACCTGTCTCACGCAGCGGCTCCTGTTCGACCATATTGATCGCCTTGAGATTGGTCTGGGATTTGTTCTTGGCGGGGCAGACTTCGACACAGAGGGCGCAGCCGGTACAATCCTCTACGGCTACCTGCAGGGTGAAATGTTCATCTTCTTCAAAAGTCTTACCTTTGGCCTTGATAAAGTGGAAGTTTTCCGGTGCTTTTTCGAGTGCCGATTCGTCGATTACCTTGGAGCGGATCGCAGCATGGGGACAGACGATGACACATTTGTTGCACTGGATACAGACATCAGGATCCCAGAGGGGTACTTCGATAGCGGTATTGCGCTTCTGGTACTGTGTGGTGCCGCTGGGCCAGGTACCGTCTACAGGGATCTGGCTGACCTTCAGGTCATCCCCCTCCCCTTCGATCAGTTTGGCGGTGATCTGTGCGACGAAATCGTCGTAATTTCCTTTGACGGCAGGTTGCAGAGGCCTGTCTCCTATGACACTTTCGGGCACATCCACTTCATGGAGATGTTCGAGCGTATTGTCGATGGCGGCATAGTTCATCTCTACGATCTTTCTGCCCTTCTTGCCGTAGGTCTTCTCGATACTCTCTTTGATTTTCTCGATCGCCAGCTCTCTTTCGAGTACGCCGGAGATCGCGAAGAAGCAGGTCTGCATCACAGTGTTGATGCGGCGCCCCATTCCGGTTTTTTTAGCGACACTGTAGGCATCGATCACATAGAATTTCAATGATTTGTCGATGATCTCCCGCTGCACTTTCGCCGGGAGTCTGCTCCAGACGATCTCCCTGGAGAAGGGGGTATTGAGCAGGAAGGTCGCGCCTTTGGAAGCGTACTTGAGGATATCGAACTTTTCGAGAAAGACGCTCTGGTGGCAGGCGACGAAGTTGGCATCGCTGATCAGATAGCTCGAGCGGATCAGGTTGGGGCCGAAACGCAGATGCGAGGTGGTCATGGAACCCGATTTGTTGGAGTCGTAGACGAAATATCCCTGTGCATAGTTGTCGGTGCCGTTTCCGATGATCTTGATCGAGTTCTTGTTGGCACCGACAGTACCGTCGGATCCAAGCCCGAAGAAGACGCCGCGCAGCACATCGTCCTTTTCGATGGAGAGTGTTTCGTCCCACTCCAGTGAAGTATGGGTGACATCATCATGGATACCGATGGTGAAGTGGTTCTTGGGCGACGCTTTTGAAAGTTCGTCGAAAACTGCCTTGACCATCGCGGGGGTGAACTCTTTGGAGGAGAGGCCGTATCGGCCGCCGATGATGCGGGGCATCTCGAAGGGGAGTGTATCGGTCTCGTTCATCTCGCTCAGGGCGGTCACGATATCGAGATAGAGTGGTTCACCTGTGCCGCCGACCTCTTTGGTGCGATCCAGCACAGCGATCGATTCGACGCTTTTTGGCAGGCTCTCGATGAAATGCTTCGCTGAAAAGCTTCGATAGAGCCGCACTTTGACAATACCGATCTTTTCCCCCTGCTCTGCAAAATACTCTGCGGCCTCGTGGGCAGTCTCCGCACCGGAGCCCATCAGGACGATCACGCGATCTGCATCGGGAGCACCGATATAGTCGAAGAGTCGGTAGTGTCGTCCGGTCAGTTCGCCGAACTTCTGCATCTCCTCTTCGACGATATCGGGCAGGACGTCATAGTAGCTGTTGACCGTCTCTCTGCCCTGGAAATAGACATCGGGATTCTGAGAAGTGCCGCGGATGAAGGGGTTGTCGGGAGAGAGTGCTCTCTCCCGGTGTGCCGTGACGAGCTCCTCGTCGATCATCGACTTCATCGTCTCCTCGTCGATCATTTCTATTTTGCTCACTTCGTGAGAAGTCCTGAAGCCGTCGAAAAAGTGGAGGAAAGGAATGCGTGATCGCAGTGAAGCGGCCTGGGAAATGAGTGCGAAGTCATGTGCCTCCTGCACGGAGCCCGAAGCGAGCAGTGCGAAGCCAGTCTGCCTCACCGACATCACATCGGAGTGATCTCCGAAGATAGAGAGTGCCTGCGCTGCAAGAGATCGTGCGGCAACATGAAAGACAGTCGGCGTCAATTCGCCGGCGATCTTGTACATATTGGGGATCATCAATAACAGTCCCTGGGACGCGGTGAAGGTAGTCGTCAGCGCACCTGTCTGAAGTGCACCGTGGACACTGCCGCTCGCACCTCCTTCGCTCTGCATCTCCATGATATCCGGTATGGAACCGAAGATATTCTTTTCACCCTTGGAGGAGTAGGTATCGCTCAGCTCCGCCATCGGCGAGGAAGGAGTGATCGGATAGATCGCGATCACTTCGTTGGTCTTGTGGGCAACTCTGGCGACTGCCTCGTTACCGTCAATGGTTTCAAATTTTTTTGACATTCAATGCTCCCATAATATATTGGGAATGATTGCCAAGCCCTGTTCATTTGTGGGTTCGACAGATTCCTGTGCGGATTTTAGCACTTTCACTATTATATCTCTGTTAGAGTACCTCCCGGATGCTATACTTTTATTTCAAAATAATCTGTCTGTTGTGTATTATCACTTCATCCGGATCAAAAAAACAGAAAAACTGCATACAGAAACTAATAAAAATCATTATTATGCTATGATAAATCAGAAAAAATAAATGAGGTACAGTATAGATGTCAGGATCGCTTTTACTCTCATCGGCAATGATTGCCGTTTTGGTGCTCGCATTGCCTCTTGTCTTCCATTTGACACGTTACCTGGGTGCCAAAAGTGACAATGTACGCAAGAATGAGCCATACGAAGGTGGCATTCGACTCACCGCCAGAGACCCCTCGGATGTTTTCAATGTCAAGTTCTTCCTTGTCGGGATCATTTTTCTGCTTTTCGATGTGGAAGTGCTGTTTCTTTTTCCATGGGCCGTCAATCTCCGGGAGCTCGGTTTTTTTGGGATCGCGGAGATGGTGGTTTTCATCGGCCTCCTGCTCGGCGGCTTGATCTACGTCTATAAGTCGAGGATACTCAAATGGATATAAAAGGGCAAAACCGTGTACCGGGGAGTCTAAACGTCAGCGATGGCAATATTCTTGGTGATGCAATTATCACGACCAAGATCGATGCAGTGGTCGATTGGGGGAGGCAGTCTTCACTCTGGCCTTTCGTCTTCGGGACAGCCTGCTGCGCGATCGAGTTCATGGCAACAGCTGCCAGTCGCTATGATATCTCCCGTTTTGGTGCAGAAGTGCTCCGCTTCTCGCCACGGCATGCTGATCTTTTGGTGGTCGCTGGAACTATCAGCTACAAGCAGGCGCCCATTCTCAAGCAGATCTATGACCAGATGCCCGAACCCAAGTGGGTCGTGGCTGTGGGTGCCTGTGCATCGAGCGGTGGTTTCTACGACAACTACACCACCCTGCAGGGGATCGATGAGATCGTTCCTGTGGATGTCTATGTCGCAGGTTGTCCGCCGCGTCCGGAAGGAATACTCGATGCGATCATCGAGATACAGAAGCAGCTCTGGAGAGAGCCGGCGCTCAAATTGAGGGATACGGGTGATTTCAAAGGGAAATTGGATGAGTGAAAAAGTTTCATATGTACCACTGACAGAGCGCTTCGGGAATATATCGCTCGAAAGGATGATGGGTGAGACCCCCATGTTACTGGTCGATACCGGGGAGTTGCACGACGTTGTGCATTATTTGAGAGACACGATGGGGTATGGGCTTCTGCTCGATATAACGGCAGTGGATAATTTGATGCTCTCGCATCCTGCGCCCACACGCTTCGAGGTGGTTTATCTCTTCAGGAGCGGGAGCTTCGATTCTACATTGGGATTGAAGGTACGGGTAGTGGATGCAGAGAAGGGTGTGGTGACGATCACCGACCTGTACGGTTCGGCCAACTGGCTGGAGCGGGAAGTGTGGGATCAGTACGGTATACCGTTCCGGGGGCACCCTACACTCAAGCGTATTCTCAATCACAATGAGTTCGTGGGCCATCCGCTTCGTAAAGATTATGAGATCACCAGGGGGCAATACTGCACCGTGACCCAGGATATGATGGATGAGATGGAGCCTCTCCTGCAGGAGCGCGGCCTGGAAGCGGAACGCGATGACCTGATGATCCTCAACCTCGGGCCGTCACACCCTGCAAGTCATGGTACGATACGTACACTGGTGGCGCTGGATGGCGAAAAGATCGTAGCAGGTGCCAGTGAGATCGGCTATCTGCATAGAGGTTTCGAAAAGAGTTGCGAGAACCATACCTACAATCAGATCATCCCCTATACCGACAGGCTCAATTATTGTTCGGCACTGATGAACAATATCGCTTTCGCCAAAACGGCCGAAGAGATGATCGGCGTGACGCTCCCCGACAGAGGGATCTTCATACGGGTTATTCTCGCCGAGCTTTCCCGGATCATCGATCATCTGGTCTGCCTGGCAGCCGGACTTCTGGATATGGGTGGCCAGACCAACTACTGGTATCTTTTCAATCCCCGTAACGATGCCTACGATTTTCTGAGTAAGCTGACCGGGGCACGCCTGACGAACAGTTACATGCGCGTCGGCGGTATGGCACACGATCTTTATGACGGATGGGAAAAGGATCTGGAAGATGTCCTCCGGAAGGTGGACAAAGGGGTGGCGGAATCCCTCCAGATGATCGAACACAACCGGATCTTCCAGGATCGTCTCTTGAATGTTTCTCCGGTGAGTGCGGCAGAGGCGATCGATTATGGTTTTACGGGCCCAAATCTGCGTGCAAGCGGTGTGGCGTACGATCTCCGCTTCGCTTCTCCCTACTATTATTACGACAGTTTCGACTACGATATGGTGGTGGGATCAGCCGGAGATACCTACGACAGACTGATGGTCCGTTTCGAAGAGATACTTCAAAGCATGCGTATTGTCAGGCAGGCTGTCCGGAGGATGCCGGATGGACCGATCAACGTGCCTGATCACAAGGTCGTGATGCCGCCAAAGCAGGCGGTTTACAATACGATCGAGGGAATGATGAACCAATTCAAACTCGTATACGAGGGAGTCAAAGTGCCGGAAGGTGGGTATTATGGTGCATTTGAAGCGGCCAATGGCGAATTGGGTTTCTATATCGTCAGCGATGGCAGCGGAACACCCTACAAGGTAAAAGTCAGAGCGCCGAGTTTTCTTCATATGTCCGCCTATCCCAAGATCATAGAGAATTATCAGGTAGGGGATGCCATTCTGACACTGGGCAGTCTCAATATTATCGCAGGAGAGATGGACCGATGAGTTTTGAGTTCAGCAAAGAGAATCTTGAAAAGATAGAAGTGCTCAAGTCGCGCTATCCCAGTCCAAAGGCACTTTCGCTGCCCTGTCTGTGGATGGTGCAGTATCAGGAGGGTTATGTCTCTCTGGAAGCGGTCGAAACGATCGCCAAACTGATCGACTGGGCACCTATGGAGATCTACCGGGTGGCAACTTTCTATACGATGTTCAATCTCGAACCCGTAGGAAAGTACCATATACAGCTCTGCAAGACACTCTCCTGTGCACTTTGCGGCAAGGCGGAAATACTGGAACGTATTGAAAACAGGCTGGCTATCAAGCCGGGAGAGAGCACCGGAGATGGACGATTCACGCTTACGCAGGTCGAATGTCTGGGCTCCTGCGGTACTGCACCGGTGATGCAGATCAACGACAGATATTATGAGAACCTGACGCCGGAGAAGATCGATACGATCCTGGATAGTTTAGAGGAGGGATCCTGATGAGAGAATGCCGAATCGTCAGTCGAAAATTCGAGATCGACAAGAGCCATACACTTGAAGTGGCCAAAGCGCACGGTGCGTACAATGCAGTCAAGGAGGCCTTCGCCAGGACACCCGCCGAGATTGTGGAGATCGTCGGAGAGAGCGGCCTGCGCGGCAAAGGCGGCGGTGGGGCACCGGCAGGCGCCAAGTGGAGCCTGATGCCCCAGGACGATCCGCGCCCCTCCTATCTGGTCGTCAACTGTGACGAGAGTGAACCGGGAACCTTCAAAGATCGCCAGATCATCTCCAAAGATCCGCACCTTTTGATCGAGGGAATCATTCTTACCTCCTATGCGATCAGAGCACATGATGCCTATATCTATATCAGAGGCGAGTATTTCCAGTTTCAGCAGATCCTGCAGGAAGCGATCGACGAAGCCTATGCAGCAGGTATTCTTGGTAAAAAGGTGATGGGCGAGGAGTACCGTATGGATATCACGGTCCACAGGGGCGCAGGTGCCTATATCTGTGGAGAGAAGTCAGCTTTGCTCGAGTCGATGGAAGGTAAGCGCGGCCATCCCAGACTCAAGCCCAAGCAGAAAGAGCCGGAGTGGTATTTCGGCAACCCGACGCTGGTCAACAATGTCGAAACGATCGCCTCCGTTCCCTATATCGTCAAACATGGTGCCGAAGGTTATCGTATGTTCGGTACAGAAGGGAGTCCGGGTACTCTACTCTTTGCGATGAGCGGACATGTGGAGAGACCGGGAGTTTACGAGGCGGAGTTCGGTACTTCCATGATGGAGTATATCGAACACTACGGTGGCGGTATCCGTGGCGGGAAAAAGCTCAAGGCTGTCATTCCGGGAGGCGCATCGACCGCAGTATTGACGGCGGAAGAGGTCTCCGAGGCGAAAATGGACTATGAGAGTATGCGTGCGATGAGGTCGGCACTGGGAACAGGCGGCATGATCGTTATGGATGAAGATACCGATATGGTAGAAGCGTTGAAGAATCTGCTGGAGTTCTACCATCATGAATCCTGCGGCCAATGTACCCCCTGCCGCGAAGGAACAGGATGGAGCGACACCATACTGGAGCGAGTGCTGGAGGGGCGTGGCAGCAGTGAAGATATCGACAAACTCCTGGAACTTGCCGACACGATGGATGGTAAAACGATCTGCGTCTTCGCTCCGGCGGTGGCGATCGTAATACGTTCCTTTATCGGTAAATTTCGAAATGAATTTGAAGCAAAGGCGGGACGATGAGCAAGACGGAAGTCGTCATCGACGACAAAACATATGTAGCGGACGAGGGCTCTCTGTTGATCGATCTTTTGATCAAGAATGATCTTAAAGTTCCCTATTTCTGTTACCACGAGGCACTGGGTGCGGATGGAAACTGCCGTATGTGCATGGTGGAGATAGAGGGGCAGAAGCGGCCCCAGATCGCTTGTGATACCCTTGTCAAAGAGGGAATGGTGGTACGCACCAAGGGTAAGAATATCGAGAATGTACGCCAAAACATCCTGGAGCTGGAGCTGATCAATCACCCGGTCGACTGTCCTGTCTGCGACCAGGCAGGAGAGTGTAAGCTCCAGGATTTCTACATGGAGTATGGGCTTTACGATTCACATATCGACAAGTCCGAAAAAGTTCATTTTGAAAAGCATATCGATCTTGGCGGCAATGTCATGCTCGACCAGGAGCGTTGTGTACTTTGTGCCAGATGTACAAGATTTACGAGTGATATCACCAAAACGAACGAGCTCGGTATCGTAGGAAGAGGCGATCATGCACATATCGCCACGATGCCCGGTAAAAAGCTGGACAATCCCTATGCCATGAATGTCGTAGACCTCTGTCCCGTAGGTGCTTTGACCAGTAAGGATTTTCGTTTTTCTCAGAGGGTATGGTTCCTCAAGACTACACCGTCCGCCTGTCATGGGTGTGCCAAAGCCTGCAGTATCCATATCGACCACAACCGGGAAAAGTATAAAGAGGAGAGGATCTATCGTTTCAGACCGAGGGAAAATCCTGATGTCAATGGCTTCTTCATCTGCGACGAAGGCCGACTCAGCTACAAAGCTCTGCAGGAGAATCGTCAGAGGGAACGAATAGTGGACGGAAAGCCCATTTCCGAAAAGGAGGCACTGCTTGCCTATGCCGAGCTTGTAGAATCGACAAAGGGTAAAGTTGTGGTTTTGGCGGATCCAAATCTTTATCTTGAGGAGCTCCTGATGATACAGTCCTATGCGAGGAGTCTGGGTGCTTCACTTCATGCACCGCTGGCATCCTACCTGGATGACTCCTTCGGTGATGACTGGCTCAAATCTTCACAAAGAGCGGCCAATGCCAAAGGGGTCGAAAAGTTGGGGATTTCAACGGAGTTGCCGGAAGACGAGGATATTGCCCTCTTGATAGATTTCAATCATCAGGATGCAGCTTCGATCGAGGCAAAACAGACGATCAGTTTCAGGACACATCGGAGAGAAGGGGAGGCTGCATTGGTTCTTCCGCTGGCAGTCTTTTCCGAAAGCGAGGGAACACTGCTCAACGAGGATGGCATAGAACAGTATTGTGCCAAAGCGATCGAACCGGAGAAGACTGTACGATCGGCGATCGACTGG
>Ga0256827_10002095_pt1 | contig 12855 bp, 9 predicted proteins | sample CV84metaG_FD_185977 | JGI IMG/M metagenome (GOLD analysis project Ga0256827, IMG submission 185977) | Hydrothermal vent microbial communities from East Pacific Rise, Pacific Ocean - CV84 | ecosystem: Environmental > Aquatic > Marine > Hydrothermal vents | place: Pacific Ocean: East Pacific Rise... | reverse complement strand
AACCAACAGATATTGAATTAGCGTACTAAGATGCAAGGTCATCCGACCTATGGCGTTCTAAAACTTCTCATCATATTTAGTCCAGAGCTTATCACCCATTTTCCAGGCTTCATCCACCACCTTATTCCCCCATTTATTAGTGTAATTGGTCAGATGTTTGGCACATTTCGCAGGAGAAATCTGATACAAGCCTTGCGCTTCTTTTTCAAAGGCACTCTGATGATCAAACAGCTCCTTTTGCATAGGATTCCATAAGGCATCTACATCATGATGCATATCGCCCCAACGTTGTGCTGCCAAGGTTCCCAATCGGTTAAAGGCCCACCACGCCGACTGATGTGTAAAACCATTAGGGCGTCCGGGAGTTTCGTATGCTTCGGGTAAATATTCTGTTCCGGCATACACAGGTATATATATCGACGAAGCAATATTATCCATCGCCAACCATTCCACACCACCAATCATATCGGGCAGCCAGCTACGGCACTGAATAATAGTGCCATACATGGTATACCAACGGGCGATGGTTCTTTCGCCTAACCAGCCCCATCCACCATTTACCTTATAAAGTTTATTGGCATCATAAGGCATAAAAGGATTGGCCAATGGCGATTTTACCATCTTTCCACTATCATTAGCTACCACCATATTTTTACACATATCAAAAGGAGTATCTTCGTAATAATCTTTAAATATTTCCACCATCTTTTCTAAGGTAACAGGCTGATCAGGCTTGATAGAAAAAGGGAAATCCTGCCCATTAGGATCGAGTTTTAAGGAAGGAGCTACCAATTCAAATACACGCCACTCTCTGCGACGAGAAGCTAATGAAAGCCGGCTTTTGGGAGCATAAACGTAATTAAAGCGGAAAGGCTCCTCTTTCTCATTCCAATAATTATTCTCTTTAGCCAGGCTAAAAACATTATCACTAACCATAAAATAATCCGGATCATCCAGATCTATTTCTTTAATGGTAGAAGCATTGGCATTAACAGAGATATGTTCATCGGGGACACGTTGTGCCGCCCATACAGCACCTGTTTTCCCTTTCCCAGGACCAAGGATTTCTAAATGCCAGACCTCCTCGGGATCAGCAATGGTTAAACACTCGCCCGAGTCGCTCCAACCATATTCTTTTAATAACTCACCGGAAAGCATAATGGCTTCTCGTGCCGTAGTACATCTTTCTAACATAATGATACATAAACGTTGGCAATCGATCAAGCCCTTATCACTTTGTAGCTCACTTCTCCCACCAAAAGTAGATTCTCCTATGGCCAACTGATGCTCGTTCATACTGGCATAAGCCGTATTTACATATTGATAAGTATGCGCTACCTGTGGAATTTCACCAATAGGTTGATGAGCGTAGGTAGGCATCTCCAGAGAGTCGGAAGAGACACGCTTATACATAATCATCTTAGCACCAACCGGATAATCCTTTGCCTTTTGGATATCTACCCACGAACGTGTTCGGTGACTATCGTCGGTATGAGAGGTCATAACCGAGCCATCGAAACTGGCTTTTTTCCCTACAGTTACCGAGGTACAGCCCTCTGGGACACCTCCTTTCCAATCACTTTTATCGACTGTTTGAGCCATTAGAAAACCGGAAAAGAATAATAATACTGAGATAAAATAATAACGCATATGTTTGTTTTTTTTATGAAGTGTCAAATTTACATTAATTCTATGATATGCTTGTCTTAACACTGCTATAAAAAGCAGTTCCCAAAATAATAACAGCTCCCACTATGATTCTAAAAGATGGTATCTCATCCACTAAGAAGATGGCAAAGAGAATCCCATAAACAGGTTCTAAGCTGGCAATGATACTTGCTTTCTGAGCACTCACCGAAGCCAACGATTTAATAAAAAGCGTGTGTGCCAATGCTGTAAATACCACTCCCAAAAGAAACAATAGCACCAACTCTCTTATCTGTAATACGGGCTGAATCATGAACAAAAAAGGTATTAAAAAAACCATAGCCCAAAAATCCTGATAAAAAGCGACCACATAAGCAGAATAATGCTGCACATACTTTCGGTTAAGTACAGACAGAACCGAGAAGCTCAATCCCGAAGCCATCCCCCATAAAGCTCCCTGCGTATATTGATGATGAAACTCGAAAGCGGGGACAATAATAACAACACCACCAAAGGTGAGTAATGCCAATACTATGTGAATAAACCTGATTCTTTCTTTAAAAAACAGAGGCTCCAGAAATGCTGTAAATACAGGGAATGTAGAAAAAGTAATTAAACCTATAGCTACTGTTGACAACTGAATAGCCTGAAAAAACGCAAACCAGTGAAAAGCCAATATAAATCCCTGAAGAGCCAAAATAACATAATCTTTTCCACGATTGAGCCTTATCCCTTGTTGAAAATAAAGAAGAACAAGTCCCAGGGAAATAGATGCAAAAAATGTCCTTCCTAAAACAATCATCATAGGATTAAGAATTAATAACTTTCCAAAAATGCCGGAAACACCAAAAAGAAGTACCGAAATATGTATACCAATTAAATGCTTATTTTTTTCCTGCATATAATGAATCCCGCTTTTATAAATTCATGCTGTTAAATAGCCCTCCCAAAAGTATTAAATAATTATTTAAAAACTAGAATGATAGGGCTGGTTATATATTTTTTTGTATATTGCAAGAGTAATATTAGCCCTTTTCCAAAGGCTTAACATTGTCGTTATGCAATTAAAGATTAAAAGAATAAAAAAACAGGATTTCCAGGAAGTGGATATGCTTTTAAAAATTTCATTCGAGAAGGACTATGCCGTAAATATGCTACATAAACTGATAGAAACAGAATTACTTATTCCTGAATTAACACGTGTAGCAAGAATTAATAATCAAATCATTGGTGTTATTGTGGCAGCAGAAGCTGAGATCAGCAAAGGCAAACACACCCATAACACTGTTTCCTTAGCTATGATAGCTGTTATTGAGGCCTATCGTGGGCTTGGTATAGGGGGCGAATTAATACAAAACATGTTTGATAAAGCCCGAAAGCTGGAACACCAATCGATTATTGTCATGGGAGACGAAGAATATTACCCCAGGTTTGGCTTCTTACCCACCAAAGAGTTTAATATTAACTGTCCTTTTGATGTTCCTAACGAAAACTTCATGGCTAAAGAACTCTTCCCTGATGCTCTTTCAAAAGTAAGCGGGAAAGTGAAATACCATCCGCTGTTTAACGATTTACCCTATTTTACTATTTAGCGACTTTTGTTTTTCAAATAATGATAAATCTCAATTTGTGATTGGTGCGTAACATCATCTTTTGAGGATTTATATTCATTGATATGACCAGATTGAAGATATCTTGCTTTTACATTATCTAATAGCTGTATATCAAGGATATCTTGTATTTCTGTTTTATGCTCCGGGGAGAGAATGGGGCACATCACCTCTATTCTGTGGTCCAGGTTTCTTGACATCAAATCGGCAGATGAGATAAAATACTTAGGATCGCCACCATTATGAAAAACAAAAATACGACTGTGTTCCAGGAACCTATCTACCACCCCAAACGCACAAATATTTTTATGAGGTTGGGTTTCCCTTAGGACACAAATCCCCCTGATAATCAGATATATCTTGACACCAGCTTCGGCAGCATCGTATAATTTATCTACAATCTTTTTGTCTACTATATTATTTACTTTAATAATTACCGAAGCCTCCAGACCTTTCTTACAATTGGCTACCTCACGGTCCAAAGCATCTTCAACAAAACTCCTTATACTAAAAGGCGATACTTTAAGCTGCAAAAACTTCGGCTGTAAGAAGCTGGTTTCCAATAAAGAAAACACATTATTGATGTCTTTCCCTATCTCATGATTCCGGGTTAACAAACTGGTATCGGAGTATACTTTAGCTGTAGATTCGTGATAATTACCGGTGCTGATATTTGAATAATAAACGCTTTCTCCTTTTTCTTTACGGCGGATAAGTATGAGTTTACTATGCACTTTAAAGTCGGGGATGGTTGGTATAATCCTGACCCCTTCGTTTTGGAGTTTTTCGGCCCAATACACATTATCGGCTTCATCAAAACGGGCTTGCAGCTCCATAAAAACAGTAACCTGCTTTCCATTTCGTGCCGCATTAATAAGAGCTTTCATCATATTGCTATGCCTCGAAACTCTGTAAAAAGTCATCTTTATGGCTCGTACCTTTGGATCGATAGCAGCTTCCCAAACAAAATTTATCATATCATGAAATGAATGATAGGGAAGATGAAACAATACATCTTTTTTCTTTAACACCTCGAACTTGCTCACATTAGCCAAGAAATCGGGATGCCTGATTCTTCTCAGGTGATTAAAAGAAAGTCTGGCATCTTTGAGGGGGAAATCCATCAAGTCCTTGAGATTATGATAGCGTCCTCCGGCCTTTAAATTATCCCGGCTTTTAATGCCTAATGTTTTAAGAACTATCTTCAAGAGTCGGGGAGAGATGTTCTTATCATAAACAAAACGAATATGTGGTGCTTTCTTCCTATTCTTAACACCTTCGCTTATTTTCTCCATAAAACTCTTGAGCACATCGTTATCAATATCTAAATCCGACTCCCGGGTTATCTTGATTAAATAAGACTGGAAATAATCGTATCCCAAGCTGGCAAATACCGTTTTAAGATTAAACCTCACAATATCTTCCAGGAAAATGAGTGTTTTTTGCTCTCCTTCCGATGGGATTTTAATAAACCTTGGCAGTATAGAGGTGGGGATCTCTATAAGTGCAAATCGTGTTTTATCACTTTTGGTCGATTTAAGCATTTCCACAGCCAAATAAACCGATTTATCTTCAAAATTCTTATACTTCAAAGATTCTCCCAACATCAAAGGGAATAAGTGCTCGCTAATATTTTCGTTAAAATAATCGGTAATAAAAGCTTCTTGTTGGGGATTCAAATGCTTTTCATCTTTTAAAAAGATGTTTTCTTGTTCTGCTTCTTTTAGCAAGGATTCATAGGTTTTTCCATATTGTTCATCCTGATCCAGCATCTTCTCCTGCACACAAGAAATGGTTTGCGACAACTCTATTTTAACAGCATCGCTAACCTTTTTATGGTTTCGCATTTTATTTAAAGTAGCAATCCTAACCCTATAAAACTCGTCACGGTTATTGGAAAAGATCCCTAAGAATTTAAACCTCTCCAATAATGGATTTTTCTTATCATTAGCTTCCTGAAGGACTCTATCGTTAAAGTACAACCAACTAATTTCTCTATTTATATATTTATTCGAATCCATGACTATAAAGGTTTAATGAGGTTGTTCGGGCAGCTTTTTCTTAAAGATATTTATCTTCGCAAAAGCTTTTTTATAAGTCTCGGCATCAAAAAGAGGGGCATCGGAAGTAGCTTTATAAGTGAGGAAAATACCTATGGGAAGGAATACCGCTGAGGCCATCCACACACCTACCCACAAATTCATGGAACCTGCTTTTACCGCACGTTCACCTGTCATAGATAAAATATGATAAGCGATAAAAAACAAAGTAGACATCACCACGGGCAGACCCAATCCTCCTTTTCGGATAATAGCTCCCAGAGGGGCTCCCACAAAAAACAAAATTAAACAGGCAATAGACAAAGTAAACTTTTTATGGTAGGAAATATCATGTTTACGAATGGTGTTTTCTCTGTTGACCACCTCTTTCTTCATCTTAGTCACTTTCTCTTCGATATCACGTCCTTTTTTTAAGGCTTCATCGATAATAGCACCCCTTTTTAAAACATCAAAATCAAAAAATACGGATGTATATTCCGATATAGGCAAAGTATCATTAGCTAAAGAACTGGCAAATTTAGCAGAATCCATCCTACTAAAATACATATACTTTCTGATCAAACTAGCCCCAAAATCTTCATTCCGACGAGCCAATTGTCTCTTTAACGAATCTTTGGAATGCTTCAACTGGTTTAAATCCATCATATGATAACTATTCTTAAACAGATTTTCATCTGTTCTGTTCAAACCATTATCAATACTAAACCTGACCCTTTCCTCCTTAAACTTGGTAGTTTGAAAAGGACGTGTATTCTTATAGTCTTTTTGGTTAATAAGCTCTTCGTAATTATATCCATCAAACAATCTAAATTCAATAGCATCACCTGCTGCAGATTGTTTCATACTCCCCGATTTGGCCACACTTACTTTGGTGTTCCCTTTTTTACCGGAATGGTCGTATATCATCACATCGTAAATGGTCTCCCCGTCGTCGGCCCGGCTTCCTATCCTAAGAATATAATCTCCCAGATCTTTATTAAAAATCCCTTCTTTTACCTTAAATGCCAAGCGTTTTTGTTGTACATCGTATAATAAACTTCTGAATTTTAAATTGGCAACAGGTAACACATAATTCGAAAACATAAATGCCAAAACACTTATGGCAATGGATAGTATCACCAATGGGCGCATCACCCTTTTTAAGGAAATTCCGGAAGCCTTGATGGCTACTAATTCATAATGCTCTCCCAAATTACCAAAGGTCATCAACGAACTCAGCAAGATAGCTAAAGGTAATGCCATTGGTACAAAAGTAGAAGAGGCAAAAAACAATAAACGCAATAGCACATGCCATTCCAGTCCTTTTCCAACCAGGTCATCGACATATAACCAAAGGAACTGCATTAATAGAATAAATAATGCAATAAAAAAGGTCATGATGAGAGGCCCTAAATACGATCGTAGAATAAATAAATCTATTTTCTTCAAAAGAATGAATTTTTAGCAAATATAAAACAAATACTTCGCTTTAAACAAAGCGAAGTATGGGTTAAGTTTAAAATGATCTTTAAAAAAAGATTTATAATTAGTGGATAACGGCAAACTTTTGATGTGCCGCAGATTTTTCATTAACAACGATATCTATAAAATAATAGCCATTTTGCCAATCTTGAGTATTAACATCCGTATAATTTATCCCCAAAAAAGACCTTGAGGATTTCTCGTATACCAAACTACCATTCAGATTAAATATTCTTACTTGATAATCTGATAACTTTTGTGTTTGGAATTCAATAGTTAATAAAGCGCTGCTTGGATTTGGATATAAAGAAAACGATTGCTTATTAATTAAATCTTCGTTGATATAACTAGCTATTTGTCCGTCTTTTATAGTGATATCAATATCTGTTACCTCCGGCTGACTATCGGTAATATGTACAGATATCGGCAAGGTAGTCATCCCAATTATTTGAGGATAAAGAATATAATGACCTGTGGCTAAACGATCGAAAGAAAACGTCCCATTCACATCGGTTGCCATATGACAAAGAGGTTTCATTTCTTCGTCACATAACATCACGTCGATATCCTGAGCATAAGGTTTATCTGAGACTTCACTAATAATTCCTGCAATCCTACCCGATCCTGAGACTTGTAATTCAGGATCCTGATTAACTAAAAAGATATCATATTCCCATCCTGTGGCATTTAGTTCAATAGGTTCTGCATCGCCCCAATAGGCCGTATTTGGATAAAAAGTGAAAGAAAACTGTTGGTAATTTGGATCGTCGGGATGTAAGCCCGCCATCACCTGATACTCGCCGGCTGGTACTTGATAAAAATAATAATACCCCAGGGTATCAATCTTTGCTGTATCAATGGTTTCTAATAAATTCTCGTAGCTATACAGATATGCATAACCTTTAACAATGGGGAAATCATCTGTAAAAACATGCCCCCCAAAATTATAATATGTATTCTTCTCCAGGTCTTGTGCAAAGCCATCAAACTTCCCCAAAACAAAGGAAATAAATAACAGGCCTATTAGTAAAAATCTCTTCATTTCTTTTTCTTTTACTTCAATATATATTTAAAACCCAGTTTCACACCATAACCGTAAGGATTGCCAGCTTCGTTATTTTCAACCAACGACTTGATATAATAATGAGCACTTGGCTCTATTCCAAACAGGAATTTGGGCGTAATTCTATAATCTATTCCCACATTTATCTGTGCCTGCAGATTCCAGTCAGTACGCTTATGATATAAAGGGGTCAGCCTTTTTATGGTGGTATTCTCACCACTTACTGTAGGTTCAGGAATATTTTCGTACACCTTAATCCCGGCATTTAAACCTGTTTTGGCATAAAGATTAAATCTCTCACTTAGCTTAAAAGCATAGCCAACATTTAATGGAATATTTAAATATATATATGTGTTTTTAACTTCTTCAACCGATACTTTCTCTATAGTATCATACACATTCACCGTACTTGTGAAATAGGTAGGTACTATTTCGCCATCCACTTCATCAAAAGTAACATCGTAAACATCTTCGTAAGCCCCTTTAAAGATGGCATCCAGATATTCCACTTTATAATCACCATTATCCTGATTAAAAGCCGCACCTATACCTGTTTCAAAGAACATTTTATTGATATAGTACTTAGCGGAAAAGTCGAGCCCGTACGATCTGATATCATTGCTATTCTCCGGTATGGTGATCCACTGAGGAGAAAACTCCACCCCTAACATCCAATACTTTTCTTTTCTGCGAGAGGCTAATGCTTCATCTGTGGCATCGTCATCAAAAAAATCACGCCCGGCTATAGTAGGCTGGGTGTCATCTTCTTTGGCTTGAATATCACGAGATGCAAATTCACTGGTGTTGATATTTTGATTATTTATGGTGTTAATTGTTTGAGGTGTTTCTGTTGTGTGTTCTTCAAAAATCTCTTTATCATTATTTCCCAATGGATTTACATCTTCTATGATATCATTTTCCTGAAAAATCATTTGATTCACCTCATCAATATCCTCGCTGGTAGCTACCAGTGGTTGATTGTCAGGTGAGTTTTCATTTTCATCGAAATTATTATGTTGTTGGTTTGTGTTTTCTTTTACGGTTTGTTCGTTATTATCAGCCTTGCTGTTTACATCTGATATTACCATACTGTTTGATGGAGAGGAAAGATTGTTGTTTTGAGATGCGGTTCCCAAATCATCATTAAAATAAACATAGGCCGAAGAGGAAAGTAATAGGGCTAAGACCGAAGCTGCTGCCCACCACCGCCATTGAGACGATTTTTTGGAAGAAGCCCCCAGGCCAGAGTCCTGAATATTTTCCCACACGCTCTCAGGAGGCATTTCTTCATAATTCTGAAGCTTCTCCTTGAAAACCTGATCAAATTGTTTATTTGTGTCTATACTCATTTTTTATGTCCTCTGTATTCTTTTTTGCAGATATGCTCTGGCTCTTGATAATTGTGATTTACTGGTGTTTTCGGTAATATCTAACAAATCGGCTATTTCTTTATGCGAATAGCCATCTACCACATACAGGTTAAAAACCGTTCGATAACCAACTGGTAACTGATTTATTTGACCTAATAATTCTCTTGCCGACATCTGTTCGATGGGCGATGCCTCATTATTTTTTTCGAATATCATCACGGTATCCAAATCCTGAGATGACAGATGTTTTAAATTTCTTTTATAAATATTGATGGCAGTATTGACTATTGTTCGTCGGATCCACCCTTCCAGGCTCCCCTCACCTCTGTAATATTGCAGTTTAGAAAAAACCTTTACAAAGCCCTCTTGTAGCATATCGTTTGCCTCGTCTTTATCACGAGCAAAACGCAAAGCCACACCATACATTTTTGGTGCAAACCTCTGATAAAACGTTTTTTGTGAACGTTTATCTCCTTCCAAGACTTTTTTAATCAGTTGGTTTTCTTGCATACAAGGGTCTGTGGTTAATATCAGAAAGAATGATATAACAATAGTTTTGGTAAAAATAGAAATATATTTCCAAAAACAACAAATCAAAGAACGCAAACATAAATGAAACATCAAAATAATACCCTCATAGGGCATATTATGATAATTATCTCATTCTGCACGATTAAAAGACAAAATAAAAGCAAAAAACGTTGCATTTAAAATAAAAAAAATCAGTCTGTTAAACCTTATTTTTTATTCAGTAATATTTTTTAAAGAAAGGAAGAGGTTTGAAGCTGTTAAAAGCTTCGGGCAAATCATCTATTTTAAGAGAAACAAGCTTATGGCAGGCGATAACTAACTATTCTTCAACAACAATCAGATGAAGTTGTTTAATGCCATAATTGTTTAAGTGTTCGGAGTGGAGGACAATCCTGAGTTTGAGTATCCCCGATTCGTCAATACGTAATTTTTGTTTAAATTTTTGATCTAATACGTATCCTTCATTTGTTTTACGGCCCAGAGGCTGATATTCAAAATCTCTGACTCTTATGGTTTTATCCTCAAGTCTTTGGGCATCATCGGGTAAATACAAATAAAAACCTATCTCCATTTTTCGGCGGGTGTAAGTGGAATCTACAGTAATACTCCCGTTAAACGAATAAGTCTTCCCTGCTTCCACAGGGATTTCGAAATCCAGATCACTGAATTTCATCCAATTATTATTATCAAATTCTATAGTATCCTCAAAATGATTTGATGGCTGACATGACACCAGAGCTATCAATACAACTAAAAAAGAAAAATATCTATTCATCCGTTTTAAAATTTAATTGAGATTATAAGTTTTCTGAATTTTTTTGCAAATATAAAAAAAGAAAAAAACAGGTAGAAGGAGTCCTACCTGTTTTTGAACAAAGCCCATACAACATTATGCTATTGAATGCTAATTTTCTTTGTATAACAATTATTCGAAGTCTTAATATTAACGACATAAGAACCGGCAGAAAGGTTGCGTAAGTTTATAAATATTTTTTCGGATTTAAAACTATCCGAGTACACAACACTACCTGTAACGTTTGTTATTGTTATATTTTTATCCTCGTTTTTAGTATTCACAACTTTAATAAAAAATTCACCATTCGATGGGTTTGGACCAATTATTAAGTCGTTATTACTTATTTTTTCATCTATGGCTAAAGGAGCAAAATCGAAGTTTGTGGTATAAAGGCCTCTACCGTGCGAAGCTGCCAACACCTTTTGATCACTCTCGCGCAATTGCAACATGTCTACTCTCACATTGGCCATCCCCTCAACAGCAGGCTGCCAAACAGGATTATCTACCGTTAGATCTTCGCAAAACCACACCCCAAGTTCTGTAGCAATAATAGCCATCTGGCTCGACTGTGGGTGGTATAATGCCCAGCGAACAGGCATATCCGGGAGATTACCTTCAACCTCTTTCCAATCGGCACCACCATTATAGGTTTGCCATATCGAACTCACACCATAATTAGAAAAGGTCACTAATAAAGTATCTTCGGAACCGCCTATGGCCACACAACTAATCGCTGCCGTTGGGAAATCATCCGAACCTATTTCGGTAGTTTCCGGTGTAGCCTGAGCATTCTCCACTTTAAACAAATGGCCGGCATTACTTCCTAAATAAATAGTGGATTGTCCCATAGGTGAGTGTTTTGAATAGGCCACATGAGTAAACCAGGTATCGATATCTGTACCCACAGGAACTAAGGAAGAAGAAGGATAATTGAGTATGTTTGTACCTCTAAAAATGGTATTAGGATTCCCCCCGAAAAAACCAACGCCATTACCAAAAAGAATATGGTTGTCCGAATCATAATCGGCAGGGCTGATAAAAGTCCCTGTTTCACCATTATCAAAACTACCACTCCATTGCCCATTTTCATAAACAGTATATCGGTTATAATAATAGGATGCTAAAACGATGGAAGGATTGCTCTCATCGTAAAAACAGAAAGCACCATCACCACCATTAAACATATCATTAATGACAATGGCATTCCCATGATATCTTACGGTTCCATTGTCTTGTAATCCACCAATATATTCATCGGTGTTAGCCGTAGGATGGATATCCCCCGTATAAAACATCAATGTGGAATAGCCTTTATTTCTTTCTTCAAAAACGGGGTAATTGTCTGTACCGTTAGATGTAAAAAAGACACCTCCATCAGTGGCAAACACAATCTCATCAGGATGATTATCTCTGAATAATATGCAATGCTGATCGGCATGAATATAATCATCGCCACCACCATAATACATCATTGCCCAATCGCTCACATGTGTATACGATGTCCCCCCGTTTTTGCTGTGGTATTGGTCTAAACCTCCCACATAGAAATGGTTTTCATCTTCGGGGTCAACAGCAATGGTAAAAGCATGCCAACTCAAACTCGCCCAGCTCTCGTTACCACCGGGTAAATTTAGCGTTGTCCAGTTCTCTCCTTTATCAGTAGATTTTAATACAAGATTCCCTCTATAATAGCCAAAGCCATTGATATAGCCTGCTCCAATAATAGCATACACCACATTCTCGTTTGAAGGAGCCGGGCCAATCATTACCCTACCGGGTAAGGTATATTGTCCCATTCCGGCTTCAATTTGTTCTTTATAATCCTCAATAACAGTCCACGAGCCGGTTGTTCCTTCGTCAGAAAATAAAATACAAGCGCCACCATCACCATTAATATTACGCGTGGTTCCCAGATAAATCCTGCCATCAGCACCAAATTCAATATCATCCGGAGTATATGGCACATCGAGCCCTGTGATGTTTGGTAACACTTGCTCCCAGTTTAAACCACCGTCTACCGAACGATAAAGGCCATCATTAGCATCTGCCGGATGATCTGCACCCATATATTTCCCAGAGGCTACCGCCGCATAAATCACAGCCACACCATCTTCGCCTCTCACTTTCATATCAGTAACATAAGCAAAATTGGTTGTCGACTCCAACAAATCCCAGCTTTGTCCACCATCTTCCGACTTATAAATTCCTACGCCTCGCCCCGAGGACTCACGATAAGTGATAATAGCAGTAGCGGCCTCGCCTGTACCTGCATAAAACACCTGAGTATTATAGGGATCGTAGCATAAACTGCTCACGG
>Ga0256827_10002094_pt1 | contig 12862 bp, 8 predicted proteins | sample CV84metaG_FD_185977 | JGI IMG/M metagenome (GOLD analysis project Ga0256827, IMG submission 185977) | Hydrothermal vent microbial communities from East Pacific Rise, Pacific Ocean - CV84 | ecosystem: Environmental > Aquatic > Marine > Hydrothermal vents | place: Pacific Ocean: East Pacific Rise... | reverse complement strand
GGTTGGGCTTTTAAAAAAAATAGTTCAGAGCATGTTTCTTTATCTATTTTTTTAGACGATAAATTAACCGATATAATTATTGCCGATAAACCTCGAAAAGATGTAGTAGATGCAGGTATTCACAAATCAGAAAACTGTGGTTTTGATTATGTGTTTAAAGAAGATATTACTAAGTACAATATGCTAAAAGTTGTTTTTTCGAGTACAGGCGAAATATTAAGAGAAGGGATTATTCCAATTTTTAATATATTAAATAAAAACAATAGTTTAGTCCCTAATATAAATTATTTTTTTATACATATACCCAAAACAGCAGGTACTTCTTTTCGCTTAGAGATGATAAAATATCATGGCGAAGATAAGGTTTTTCCGAATACACAAGATTTAATAAATAACAAAGAATTTTATCATACAGAAGAAGAACTAATTACAGTATTGCCAAACGAAAGAAATAGTATTGAAATAATTTCGGGACATTATGGTTTCGATATAAAACAAAAATATTTTATTAATAGCAAAACAATAGTTTTTTTAAGAGATCCTATTAAAAGAGCTGTATCAAACTTAAAACACTTGCAACGATTTTCTACTCAGTTTAAAGGAAAAAAATTATTAGAAATAGCAAAATATGGAAATATCTGTAATCCCGAAATTTATAATAGACAAACAGCAATGCTTTGGGACGGAAATAATATAAACGATAAATTTAATCTTGAAAAAGCAAAAAATAATTTAAAAAATATTGAATTTATAGGAATAACAGAAAATTATAAGAAATCAATTGCATTGGCAAATAAAACATTTAATTGGCAAATAAAACAAAAGTTTTTTGCAAATAAAAGTAAAAGAATTCTAAATTTGCAAGTAAATACTAAATTAATTGATTTTTTAACAATTCATAATCAATTAGATATAGAATTATATAAGTATGCAATAGAATTATTTAACAAAGATTGTAATAACAAAAATATTTAATGATAACTTTTTTACATTCATATTACGAACCTAATGATAATTTCTACAAGTTAGAAACAGAAAATTTATACTGGTCTCATTCTGGTTTTTGGAACAAAAAATGGGATAATCAATTTAATTGCAACAATAGATTTTTAACAAACAACATAGGTAAAGATATTGGCGGTAAAATGTTTTTATTCAAGGTGTTGTTAGAGGAAAACATTACAGATGATTATATTTTATTTCTTCACGACAAGCAATCTCCACAAGTATTAAATGGTAAAAAATGGAATAAAGAATTGTGGAATATAACCAGCTCCGAAAATATTAACAAAGCAATTAATATTATGAATAAAGATAATTCTATAGGTATTGTTGCAAACAAACAAAGTATAGTTAACCCCGATGAAACAGGCGAAAAATATGCTTACGCAACAAATAAAGAAATTATTTTTAAACAAGCCGAAAAATATAATATATTACCATCAAACAAATCCTTTGTTGCAGGAACTATGTTTATTGCCCGATTGCAACCATATATTGATTTTTTCTCTAAAAACAACCCTATAAACATTAGGTTAAATATGGAAGCAGGAAATGTTTTAGATATAAATAAAGGAACATTAACACACTCTTGGGAAAGATTATTAAGTTGGATAATAACATCAAAAAATTATAGAATTGGAAATATCTAAATCATTATATAAAATAGGGATTAACAAAGAACAAACCAACTTGCAGTTAATTTGTTTAGCCAATATTATTACATACGAACAAAAAAATATTACAGAAAAATACATATTATACATTGATAACAAAGATGTTGTAAATATACTTAAACAAAAATACACTTTGTTTCTCAAGTGTAATTATTTTAAATTTAAAAATCAACCATTAGTATTATTTAAAACAAAAGAATTAAAAAATAAATTTGCAGTAAACATACAAAAACTTAATATTGGTAGTTTTTATATGTTAGATTTAGAAACAAATGATGATTTTATTAATACAGAAATAAATTATGATATTTTTGAAAAATGGAGTAATAAAACAAAAATTGATGATTTTTTATATTTTATTTCATCAAACAACAATGAGTTTAACAAATGGGACAGTAAATTATCACAAGAAAAACGACATAATATAACCCAGAATTTATATTTATTAAATCAACTTACAAAAATAAAAGAAGACTATACTCGTTTAATTGCAGAAAATGTTCTTTTAAAAGAATCTTTATTAGTTGTAAAACAAGAATATAACAAAGAATTAAATTGGTATAAATCAGAAATCGAAAAAATAAAGACTTGGTATCAAAAAGAATTTGGAAATACTCCAAAAATTATAACAAAACTATTTAAAAAATTATCTTTGCATTTATGAAATTAAGAAAAGACAACATAATAAAAGTACCTTTATTATCGAAAAAATATATTAATAATTGTAGGTTATTACCTCAAAGATGGGATATACTGGAGCTTTTGCCTAAAAACAGCATAGCAGCAGAAGTTGGTGTTTTAGGTGGCGATTGGTCAGAAAAAATTATTAAAATAGTTAATCCCGAAAAATTAGTTTTGATAGATAGTTTTTACGCTAATGATTACCCTCATTTTAAGAGATTTACAAAAAATACACATAAACAATATATCGAAACAAAATTTGGGATATTAGGCTCGCAAGTTGAAATAAAACAAGGTATATCTTGGAATTGTTTAGCAGAATACCCCGATAATTATTTCGATTGGATATATATTGATGCAGCACACGATTACAAATCTGTAAAACAAGACTTAGAACAATCTTACAGGGTTTTAAAACCAACAGGTGTTATAATTATGAATGATTATATTATGTTTGATAAGTTCACAAATAAAGATTACGGGGTTATTCAAGCAACTAATGAATTTATGATTGATAATAATTTTGAGATGTTATATTTTGCACTACATCAAGATATGTTTTGCGACGTAGTTATAAAAAAAATAGAAGAATAATAGATATATGAATTATTGGTTATTAACCACCGAATTTCCTCCCATTCATGGAGGTGGCATAAGTACTTATTGTTGGCATACAGCAAAAATGTTGTCTGATAATAATTACAATGTTACAATATTTATAAACGACTATTCTATAAAAAAAACTAAAACAGAAGCCTCTGTAAAAAATATAAGAATTATTCGGTTTAATCCAAATCAAGTTAACAAAGCCAAAGCTTTAGGACATGATGCCAAATTAAGTTTAGAATTTGCAAATATAGTTGACTTGCAAATGAAAATAGACGGAGTTCCTGATATTATAGAAAGCCAAGATTATTTAGGAATTGCATATTATATACTTCAAAAAAAGTATCTGCTTTACAATAGTTTTAAAGACCTAAAAGTAGTTATAACAATGCATGCTCCCAATTTTTTATACTTAGAATATAATCAATTTCCTTTGTATAAATTTCCTGAATACTGGACAGGAGAAATGGAAAAAGCTTGTATAAAAATGGCAGATTTAGTTATATCTCCCTCTAATTACTTGATAGACCAATTAAAACAAAGAATGGATATATCAGACAAAAACATTATACAAGTTTTTAATCCGTTTAATAACGAATGGTCTGATGGAAAAATCCCCAAATATACCGATGGAGATATTGTCTTTTTTGGCAAACTAACTCCACAAAAAGGTTGCTTAGAAATGTTATCGTATTTAAAACAGATGTGGGATAATGGTTTTACTAAAAGCTTAAGTATTATTGGCGGAGGAGAACATTTTTTCTATCCTATGCAGGAGGATATGCAAAAATATATAAATAAAAAATATAAAAAATATATAAACAAAGGTTTAATTATATTTGAAGGAAATATGCCACCTCATTTGTTAAAAGAACGAATTAAAAAAGCACATATAATAATTACACCTAGCATAATTGATAATTTACCTTATGCCATATTAGAAGCTATGTCTATGGGTAAATTAGTATTATCTTCGGCAAACGGAGGACATACCGAAATTATGAAAGATGCTGAAAATGGATTTATCTTTAAACACGAAATTAAAGGCAATTTTGAAAATAAACTATCATCTATTCTGAATTTAAAACTAGGTGAAGTTTATAAAATTGGCGAAAAAGCACAAAAAATTGTAGAGGATACTACAAATTACAAAATAATATTTAAACAAAAAAGTAAGTTGCTAAATCAACTCATTAAAAATAATACAAGTTACAATTATTTTCCTTTTATTAATAAAATAGATAACACCCCAGATGCGGAAGATAACAAACTTAAAACAAACCTGTTAAGCATTGTAATTCCATACTACAATATGGGAAAATACATATTAGAAACATTAAATTCTTTATCAAAAATTACATACACAAATAACGAAATTATTATAATTAATGATGGTTCAGATGATATTAATAGTATTAATATTTTATCAAAAATTAAACAAAAATATTCTGTTACAATTTATGATAAGGAAAACGAAGGGCTTTCATTAACAAGAAATTATGGTGCAAAAAAAGCCAAAGGAAAATTTCTTGCTTTTTTAGATGCCGATGATATGGTTAGTCCAGATTATTACACAAAGTCGATAGAGGTATTAAAACAATATTCAAATATTAGTTTTATTGGCTGTTGGGCAGAATATTTTGGCGAGGATAATATTATTTGGCCTACTTTTAATCCTGAATTCCCTTACCTGTTAATGCATAATATGGTTAATAGCAGTGCTTTAGTTTACAAAACAAAAGATTTCATTAAGTTTGGGCAAAACGATGAAAAAATGATTTATGGAATGGAAGATTACGACAGCGTAATTTCTATGGTAAAGAATGGAGCAAGAGGGCTTGTTTTTCCTGAACTGTGGTGGCAATACAGAATACGTAAAAACTCTATGCAGCAATTGTTTACAAAAGATAAAGAACTTTATTTGTATAGATTAATAAGCAATAAGCATAAAGAATTATTTATGAAATATGGCAAAGAAATTTCAGATATTTTAAATCATAACGGCTCAGGAATAAAATTTAACAATCCAAGCATGGCAATTGATGATAAATTTAATATAAGCCAAAAGCTTAAATTAATTATTAAAAAAAATAAAACTACAAGAAAACTTGCAAAACAAGTTTATAATAAAATTAACAACTAAAATATTAATTATAATGAGCTTAAATTTATTAAATATCAATTCTAATTCTAACAAATGGGAACGCATTTGGTTATTAGCTAAAATTGAATTTAAACTTAGGTATTATGAAAATAAATTAGGGCTTTTATGGGCGTTATTAAAACCTCTTTTTATGCTTTTTATTTATTATTTTGCTTTTAAAATAATAATGCGGAATAACATACCAAATTTTGCTATTTATTTATTTAATGGTTTAATAATATGGGAATTTTTTTTAGAATCAACAGGTGGATTAATACTTATATTACGAACAAAAAGATACTTGTATGAGTATTCTAACATGTCTAAAATAGAAATATATTTAGCAAGTTTAATAAGTGCTTCTTTAGGTTTTGTCTTTAATTTAATTATTTTAATAATAGCATTATTGTTTTCTGGAGTAAATATTGATTTTCATATTTTATTCTTTCCTATAATTTTTATAGAACTGTTTGCTATAAGTATGGGAGGAGCATTAATATTATCTAATTTATATCTAATTTTTAGAGATATAAATCAGATATGGCCATTAATTTCAAATTTATTTATGTGGATTTCTCCAATATTTTTTAGTGCAGAATCGCTACAACAAAGTGTTCCTTTTCTAAAATATATAAATCCAATGTTTGGTATTATTGTTAATTCTCGCAATGTAATTATGAATCATTCTTTACCAGACTTTAACTTATTTTACTTAAACCTATTACAAACAATTATTATACTTACAATAGGCTTGTTATTATTAAAAAAGGTAGGGGTTAATGCATCAGAAAAACTATAAAAATGGAAAAAGAAATATCTATAAAGTTAGAAAATGTAAATAAAACATTTAATATTTCTAATAATGAAAATCAAACATTAAGATACAAATTACTTAATTTTTACAAGAGAAATACAATACGGAAATTTCAAGCACTTAAAAATATAAATATAGAGATTTATAAAGGTGAAACCATTGGTGTTATAGGCAGAAATGGTAGCGGAAAAACTACATTAACAAAGTTAATGTCAGGTGCTTATTCTCCAGATAAAGGAGGGCTAATCTCAAAATATGGGTCATCGTTATTGTTAAATTTGGGTGTGGGTTTTAGCCACGAACTTACTGCCAGAGATAATATTTATGTTAACGGCTCAACTCTTGGATTAAAGATGAAACAAATTGATGAAATTTTTAACGATATTATTGCCTTTGCAGAGTTAGAAGATTTTATTGATGTAAAAATCAAAAAATATTCATCAGGAATGATACAGCGACTTTCATTTTCTATTGCATTATATGCTAATGCCGATATTATATTTTTAGATGAAGTTTTTGCCGTAGGAGATGCCATTTTTCAGCAAAAAGCAACAAAAGTTTTAGAAGAAAACTGGCTTAAAGGCAGAACTGCAATAATTGTTTCCCACTCAAATGGTTTAATTCAAAAATATTGCAATAGAACAATATTATTAGAAAATGGCAAAATGATTTATTTTGGCGATACAGAAACGGCTGTTAATATGTATGAAGGGAATGAATATGTGACCAATAATAGTTTACTTATTTAAAGGTTTACGTGTAACAAGTACTTCAATCAATTCTGCTCTAATTCCTTTTTGTATATCATCAATATAAAAAATTTGAGTAAACAAACCAGAACTTTCAAAAATATATTCACAGATATCGTACCCCCAGTCCATAGTTACAAGCGATTTACCATCACTAATAGGGTTTCCATGATACACTGGTTCTTCTAAATGAATAGGCTTATTATCTTTATCGAGTAAAGCACGTCTTTTAGTTAGTTCCCATTTATTAACTAAGGGTACTGTAAAAACATGTACACCTCCTGGTGCTAAAGTTCTTGCAATTTCTGAAAAAGCTTTTTCTGGATTAAAAACATGTTCCATAACATCTTGGCTTATATGTATATCAATACTGTCATTATCAAATGTCAATAATTCTAAATTTTCGCATCTTATACCATTTATATTAGAACCTAAGGACGCATTTTCAAAAAATTGAGAGGAAATATATTTCTCACATTCACTTTTTAGTTTAAGACTAGCACCTCTATTGCCAGGTGAACTTTCATGAATTACAGCATTTTTCCAGTTTTTATATGTATTGTTAAGAACAAACATTAAAGCTCGTTCTCTTGGAATACTTTTACAAGATGAACAAAAGTAATGATCTCTAAGCCATTCATGATTAGACGAAAAAATTACTTCTTTTTCGCATATAGGACAAATTCCTGTATTTTTAATGTAAAATTTATCTGATGTCATAATTTAAAAATTATTTTTATAATAATATACTCAATCCATTTAGCTTTTAGGGGATTTATACGGGTTTATTTTTTCTTTTTTAGAGTTTAAAATTTTGCACATTAATTAATCATTTTAGTCATTAATTTTGAAGCTAAATGATTTTTTAAATAATCTCTATCAAAATTAACATTAATGCTATTCTTGTTTATAAAAGAAATTAGTTCTGTTAAGTCTAATATGTATTTATCTTCTTTTTTAATAATATCATACAACGCTTTTTTATCTAATAATTCTTCAAAAGCACTAACAATGTCTATAACTTTGTATCTAAATGGATTAGCTATATCAACGGTAATATTAGTCTTAGAATTATTTATAAATTCTTCAACTATTATTCTTACGTCATTAATTTCTATTACATACCTATATGCTTCATCATAAATTTGAAATTTTTTTTGATATTTGATAGATTCGTATAAAAAATTAATTAATGTTTTGTGATTTTGCAATTTACCAAAAAGTTGTGGCATCCTAAATATGTAATACTTCTTTGAATATTTTTTTATTAACTCTTCCATATTTTCTTTATGTATATAATATGTATTTTTTTTATACCTTGGTGCAGATAATACACAACTACTAAAGTATACAATTATTTTATTTGAATTTTTCTTTATTGTTTTTAGTAAAAGAATTTTTTCCCTTTCAAATTGCTTTTTATCTATACAATTTGAATCAGAAACACCACTTGCAAAAATAACAACATTACTTAAATCTAAATTTTTAAATACATTTGCTAATTGACCATTACCTATTATTGTAGGATTATTCATTATTTATAATTTTCTTAATTATCGGTTTCAATAATAATACTGCTTTAATAATACTTTCTTTATTACTTGTGTTTTTTAAACAGCTATCATATATTTGATGGATTATCTCTTTATTTATTGAATATATAAATTTTGTAATCTCTAAAATTTTTTCAGTATTCAATATAGTTTCCACGTATTCTTCATTGGATATTTTATTGTCAAACAATGAAGATAATTGAAGATTATATGTATCTATGACTTTTTTATTATCATCTTCAAATTGCTTCAAAAAATTTATTCGAGTCTCTCTATTAAAATAACTTGATTTTTCCTCTATCCCTTCAGTTTTTCTTTCAAAATCTGAATATAACTTCAGATAGTATACTAATTGTTTTTCTTGATTATTACAAACACGATTTAATAGTATTTTATATTTTATAACGTTTGGTGTAAAATTATGATTGACTTTATTCTTATTAATATTAAGATCTCCTTTTTGATAATTAATTTTTAAAAGATTTAAAAAATCATCAATAAGATTATTATTATAAAACTTTGATTTATCATAAATTTTTATGATAAAATTAGTCTTGCTAGTTATAGCATTCCATCTATTTAATAAAGAATAATAATATAAATGGTCATTATTTACTGTTTTTATATACTCATTAAAAGTTCTTCGTTCATTATAAACTACATCTTGAACCTGTTGCCTGTAAAGAGATTCTATGTAATAATCTTGTCGTTTTAAATAACAAATAATTTTAATATTATATTTTTCAACAAATTTATTGATAAAATTATCATTTACATGGAAATATTCTGAACAAAGTAAAATATTGTTGCAATGCGATTTAGATATATCTTCTTCTAATTTATCTAAATAGAGTAGTTGTTCGTTATGTGTTTTTATTTCTGCATACGAATTGTTAATTAATGAAACTCCTATTTTATGATGAGAATTATCAACACTTTTTTCAAAGTTAGGATAGTACAAATCATATTTTTCTTTTAATATATCTGAATTTTCTAATAAAAAATCTTGAATAGCACTTGTTCCTGTCTTTGGTATCCCAACATGAATATATAAACTCTTTTTATTATTATTTTTTAAATAAGATTTATTTGCATTAAATGTGTCAATATACTTATTAGCAGCAACCTGCATGTCAAATTTCCTAAATGCTTTTCTTGCTAAATCCTTATGTTTATTAAATAAACTTGGTTTATCAATATATTTCTTAATAATTCTAGCAATATCGTTTGGATCTGGTTTTCCCTGTTTATTAAAACTTAATAAATACCCTGCTTTTTCATTTTTATAATCTATCATTTCAGAGATATTGCCTAATGAAGTAGTAATAACAGGGCTATAGCATAATAAATAACCCATTATAACTAAAGGATGAGATTCTGATTTGTAAAAAGAAGGTAATAACGACACGTCAAATATTTGGCTCCATTGCAATACCTCATCAGATAAACCTAAAAAATGAATATAAACTAAAGATGAGTATTTCTTTTTCAAAGCTTGCACAAAAGAACTATCTCCTATTAATACTAAATTTGTTTTTATTCTATACTTATCATTTAGTATAATTGCAGATTGAATTACTTCTATCCATCCTTTTTCTTCAATTCCTCTTGCAACAAATCCAATAACAAAACTATCCTGCTCAATATTAAGTTCGCTTCTTAAATTGCTTTCTGGCAAATAGTTTGGCATACCAAGAGTAGGTAAATTAATAGTTTTGCAGTCTGCATTTAATTTATAATGTTTAAATACTTCTAAATTCTTTTTGTGAGTATAAATAAAAATAGGTGATTTATTAATAGTGTTTATTATTGCGTTATTAAAATATTTTAAATAATCATCTCCCCAATCCCCATTAATAATACTTTCTTCGTGTCCATGCATAGAAGCAAACCAAGGAATAATAAGCTTATTAATATTTTTTTGAATATAGTCAGTAGCAAACCAGCCTTGTGAATTAATAATTTCTATATTATTATTAATTAAGAAGTTTTTTAAATCTTCTTTGGTATTTTTGTTATTAATTATTCCAACTTGTTTTACTAAAGAGGAAACCATATTTTTTACTCTTTTGTCAGTTTCTAAAGCACCAACATTAAAAAGATAAATATTGTGTCCAAGTTCAGCAAAACTATTTGCTAAATTTATAGGAAAAATTTCAGCACCACCAAAATAATATCCACTAAAAAAAACAGCAATATTTTGGCTTTTTTTAAATTTATTTTTGTTTATCTTTAATTTTTCTAGATTATAGTATTTATTAATATCGTCATTTCTTCTTTTAGATAACCACTCATCTTCAATATATTGAATCATTCCATTAATTGTTCCTTTATTTAAAATGAATGTACTTTTAATGTAGTTATGTATAAATTCAATCTCATTAAAATATAGTTTTATATCGTCTTTTAATAAAGACATGGTAGAAGTTTTATGTCTTCTGTGATAATTTAATTTTTCTTTTGTAAAAGAAATATCTCCAGACGAAATTGCATTTAAATAAAAAAACCAGTCACCTGCAAATTTAAATTGTGTTAATTGATTAAGTATTATTTCAATATCAAATTTCTTAAAAAGCACAGCACTTGCATTTGGAATAGTATTTCTAATTCCTAATGCTGTTTGAATTTCATTAAATGAATGATTAATATAATCGTTTTGCCATTTATTTTCAGATACTTTACTAAATATATTATTATAATCACCAATACTATTATCATTTTCATCAATAAGATAAGAGTTTGAATATGCTAATTTTAATCTTTCGTTATTAAATAAAGGAACTAATTTTTCTAAGAATATATTTTCGCAAAAATCATCATCTTCTGCAATCCATATAATCTCAGCTCTAGATTTTTTTATACCCAATGCCCATTGATTAAACGGTGTTCCACTATTTTTTTTATTAAAGTGTGTTAATATGGACGGTCTTTTTTTAGAAAATTCTTTTATAATATTTTTACTATTATCTTTTGAGTCATCATCAAGTAGTATTAATTCAAAGTCTTGAAATGTTTGATTCAATATACTATTTATACGTTTCTTTAGGAAATGTTCATGATTATACGAAGGTACAATAATACTTACTTTTGGTTTTAGTTCTGTGTGTTGATAAAGTAATTCTAATAATGATAATTCAAATAGTTCTGTTTTAATTAATTTAACATTGTTATTAAATTTTTTATTTCTTTTTGTGCAAATAAATTTAACATTTTTTATTATTTTATTTTTTTCATAACAATCAATATTCATAATAACTGGAACACTTAACTTACTTATGTCTCTAATAACAATTTCATTAGTTAAGTCATGAATATATATTGATTTTATTTTATTATTAAACTTTTTCTTTAACTCAATTATATTATTATTGGGAAAATCAGTTATAAAATAAACTGGCAACAATCTTTTAAATTCAAAACTTCTTTTAAAGTTACTGTCAAAAACAATTCCAATATTTAAAAATGTTCTTTGTTTAAACCATTTTATATGTTTTAGTAAATTTTCTATAGACTTATTATTGTTTGATGTAGCAAGTATAACAATATCGAAAACTTTATTATTTTTAAATAATTTTGTTTCTACGTTCAATAAAGCATTATGAGTAGATTCTAAATATCCATAACCATATTTTGTATCAGGTTCTAAATGTGTTCCTTCTGCCCACTCATTCCACGCATTTACAAATACAATTTTTTCATCATTACAGTACTTGTCGTTAAGTAATACATTGGAAATGTTGTTAGCTAACCATTCTTGATATTTTAGTAATGAAAAGTTGTGAAAAATATTACTATTGTTTTGATTTCTTGCTGTATTATCCCAAGATAACATAGAGGTTCTAAAAAGTTTATATTTTGGTTCTAATGTTAACTTCTTATTACTTATTACTTCTGAATAATTATAAATATTACCTCTATATTCCTTGTTAATTATATTTATTTCATTATTGATTGGTTTGGCTAATATTTTATGTGGAGGAAACTCCATTGCCGCATCAAAACCATATTCAATAGGAGATGCCTCATTAAAGGACTGACACGTAATTAAATACAAGCCATCAAAGCCTGCTTTTCTTACTTCTTTTCTCCATAATTTTATAATTTCTTTTATATCAGGAATAATATCCATTCTATAAATAATTAATACAGGTCTATTATTTATTCTAATATATCTATCGTCTTTAAAATATTTAAATAAACTTTTTATAAATAAGATAGAATCTTCTATCGTATGATTTTGAGCAATAAGCACATCATTTTCTAATCCATCCCATTTTCTTGTCCAATTTTCATTTGCCCAAGTAATACAAAAATCAATATTAATTTCTTTATGCTTTAATAGTATATCAAATGGTGTTTCCATCAAAACTTTTCCATCAAACCAATAATAATAAAAATTAAATCCATTTATTCCATAATTTTTTGCAAGCTTTGCTTGTTCAATCATTACTTCTGGTAATCTAAGGTCATAAAATCCTAAATGTATTGGTAGATGAGGCTGATAATGATTATCGAAGTTTGGTTTTGCTTTTGTAACGTTTGTCCATTCTGTAAACCCTTTTCCCCACCAATTATCATTTTCCTTAAAAGGATGAAATTGTGGTAAATAGAATGCAATAACTTTTGTTTTACTTGGGCAA
>Ga0256827_10002093_pt1 | contig 12863 bp, 11 predicted proteins | sample CV84metaG_FD_185977 | JGI IMG/M metagenome (GOLD analysis project Ga0256827, IMG submission 185977) | Hydrothermal vent microbial communities from East Pacific Rise, Pacific Ocean - CV84 | ecosystem: Environmental > Aquatic > Marine > Hydrothermal vents | place: Pacific Ocean: East Pacific Rise... | reverse complement strand
ATAACTCATAATACTTGCCAAAAACGCATAGTTGTCAAAACGGTTATTGTTGACTCTAGTATCTATCTGTATACCACCTTTTCCAAGGAAACTGAGTGCTTCTGCAGAGATACCTTCAAAACTCTCATCTTTGAGTCCAAGCATGATGGCAGTAACTGTAAAAAGATCTACATTACCACTTAAATTATCAAGTCTTTCAAAAAGTTCAGGATAGGCTTTTTGATAATTTACTACCAAGCGGTCTGAACCTTCACGCAAGCTACTGATATGTTCAAACATACTTTCTGCCTCAAAAGGATTCGGAGGTACAACATTTATCACTTCATTCCCATTATAGTAAAGAAAGTATAAAGATGTGTCAAAATGTATCCCTATGGCTTTTTCATGCAAGGCATCATACTCTGCAAGTACAGAGAACATCGAACTCTTCCACTGCTCAAAATATTTTTCATTGGAGTGACTACTCTCAAAATCTTCTCTTTCAAGCACGTTAACCTTTTGGGTCTGCATACTTTCAAAACGCTCCATTGAGTCTATGATCATACTATCATCTACCCGAACAGCTGCCAGATCATGGGCTACACTAACTACATCTTTATGGGTTGTAACTACAGCTGGAAAAATAATACGTTCTCCCGAAATAAAGAATTTCATATCTTGATTAATAAAAAGTTTAGTATCTTCTTGCGATTCTATAGGGATATCAAAATCTACCAAAAAATCTGCATGAGTATCAGTATCTGCCTCTTCATAGGCAATATAATCAAGCCCTGCATTCATCAACTCACGTGCAAGTAGCATGGTCATCCCATCATCCGGATATTTGACCAGTGCCGTTGAACCGTAAAGTGCTTTCATCTCATCACTCTTTGTTGAAATTCTAACTATAGGTCTCTCAATACTAAGCAATGCATTGAACTCCTGAGTCACCATCATCATATGCTCATTAAGTGCTTTAGCATCTGCAATAAGTAAAAACGTATCTATCAGTTTCATATCGCTTGTTGGTTTGAAGAACCTGCGATATCCATTAGATGTTTTCATAAGTACTGTTTTCCCTTTGGCAATGGCAGTAGCACTCACTTCAAAAAGTTTACGGTAACTCCCTTTATCATTGGCATAACGCTCTGACTTACCGTCATTCATCTTAACACTGATCCCACACTCTATACAGGAGATAAGCGGATACTCCTTTCTTAAAGGATTACTTCTCATCTCTTCCTGACATCCCTCACACGGTACAAGGAACTTCATGGTTGAGTTTGCTCGAGTATATGGATAAGCAATAACAAACGGATGTTGAGAGCCACAGTTGTTACATGAAGTGAATGGATAGTAGTAACGCGAAGAGCTCACATCAAACATCTCTTTTTGACAACTGGGACAGAGTGAAATATTGAGTGGCGTTTCTACCTCTTTTATAGAGCTAACTTCCGGTTTTGTTTCTGAAAAATAGTGCTTGCTTTTACTAAGAAAAACAGAAGCAGGCAGTTGCTCATTCAAGCCAACTAAAAAGCTTTCAAGTTTCTCATCATCTTTGTTGAAAATCAATGTTATCATTTTAGCAGATTGTACGATCTCTATATCCATATCAACACTTTGTGCATAGGCTTTAATAATATTGGATATATAGTGCTTATTGGATGAAAACTCCATTTCAAAAATAAAATACATTAGATTCCTTATTTGTCACAGTTATTCACTACACAACTAGAATCCAAGAAATCGATAATGCAATATAAAGGAGGTTTGCATAAGTGTTTTTGGATAAAAATAACTTTTTCTTAGTTCTAGCTGTGTACTAAATAACTCTATCCTATGACATTCTTTGTGTCATAGGATTAGAAACTTGATGAATGATCTCATCAAAAGAGACTGTTTTCTCTTTTGATCTTAAAACAATACCTTCCTCTTGCAAAGCAAGCAGTGTAGTATCTAAAAGTTCCGGTATTTTCTGTAAGATCGTATCGGTTAAACCGTTACAAACATCTATGATATCTTCAGGGATCATGGTAACAAGTTCTACCTCTCCCATTTCCTCATGAAAAGAGCAGATCTCAAGCATCATGGTCAGCTCTACTTCATTGGCAGTCTGTCGAGTAGCTCCCATTGCCATCATCTCTTCACCGCTATAGCGTGATATATCTCCAGGTACTCCCTTTTTAGAATTTATACCAACGATGAGTACCTTATCGTATTCTTGATAATATGTCATCAAAGAAAAACCTAAAAGTCCACCATCTACAATCTCCAAATTTACAGGAATCTCATAATTTATCTCAAGATATTTAGCAAGGTATGTACCCAAGCCCTCATCATGAAACATAATATTTCCCATACCAATCAGAGCAATTTTTTTTGACATATTGAGTCTACAAATAAAAAAGCCTAAGCCTTTTTATCTGCCTTTACAAATTTATCTCCACCAATTACAATAGAGATATCTCCTTCTTTCCAGAAAATCGTTCTCCATATTTGATAATAGATATGAAATACTACCCATACAATGATCAACCACATTGTATAATGATGTACAATACGCACATCCATCAATGTTGCTGTCGGTCCTCCACCAATAATCCAACCACTTACAGGAATAGTGAAATCTGTAAATAGATGTAACATCGCCGGCCACCATCTACCAATACTACTCTCACCTGATGCAAGTCCATGTACATAAAGCTGAAGCCCTGTTAAAAGCATCCATACCAAGAGTAGATGGAAGATTGTAAAATAGACCGTATTAAAACTGTCACTATGTGTAGAGTCAAAATTCTTTGTTCTGTTCAGTGTTAAAAGGTTTATCAATACTGCAAAGAACTCTTTAATATTCTTTCCAGTCGGGATCACTTTTCTCCATGGCTGTTCAAAGCGGGAGAAGAAATAGAGATATGCCACAATAATAGAGGTGACATCAAAGATGATCGCTACAATAAAATGCCCCCATCTGTTCCATGCCATCACATATTTATCTACCGCAGGATCTGCAATAAATGACTGATAATAAGGTGCAGCAATATAGAGCCCTGTGGCTATTGCTACGATCATAGAGATCGCATTAACCCAGTGAATGATCCTCATCGCGGGGGTCATACGAGCTACTCTAGTATATTCTGTTGTTTTCATAACAGACTCCTTAGAATGTACAGTTAGGGTCAACTTTATAGACAGCTAACTCTTTACCATTTGTATCAACAACATGTACTGCACAAGCAATACAAGGGTCAAAACTGTGGATAGTTCTAATGATCTCAAGCGGTTGCTCAGGATCAGCAACTTTTGTACCAATTAGCGCTGCTTCATACGCACCAAGTTGCCCTTTTTCATCTCTAGGACCGGCATTCCAAGTAGAAGGAACAATGGCTTGATAGTTTGTTACCTTACCATCTTTAATAACCATCCAGTGACCAAGAGCCCCTCTAGGAGCCTCAGCCATACCTGCTCCTTTACAATCTTTTGCAACGACATCAAAGTCAAACTCTGTCCAAGTACTGTCATCACCCATTGCAACATTTTTAGCCAACTCATCAACCCACTCTATCATTACATCAGCCATAAGCTCTGTCTCAATTGCTCTAGCAGCAGTCCGACCAACGGTAGAGAAGAGAACAGTAATAGGAAGTCCCGAACGTTTTAAGAAATTACCTACATATTTAGTAATTCTTTTATCACCTTTTGCATAACCAACTACCATACGTGCCAGTGGACCTACTTCCATCTTATGACCATCATATACCGGTGCTTTGATCCATGAGTACTTCTCTTCTGTTTTGAGGTAAGCATGTCCATCTTCTCTTTTATCAAAACCTGTATATTTAGGAACCGTTGTACCTACATATGGATGCTCAGGAGCACCTGTACCTTCATACCATGCATGAGCTACATCTTCTGCAATCTTCTCAGCATCTACTTCTAGTACTTTACTTACATCACCACCCATAACAATTCCCGATGGGAAAAGGTCTTCAGCATGGTAGAACCCTGTATCATCTAACTTGAAATCACCATAACTTAAGTAATTAAGAATTCCTCCACCTGTACCACCAACACCTGCACCTTTTGTAGCTGTATATGTTGCTTCTGCATCAGTAGCTTCTTTGGCATACATTGTTCCTGCCATATAAACATCAGGGAGATATGCTCCTTTGACAAACTCTGTTCCATCTTTAAGAAGTTGTTTAAATAAAGCAATTCTTGCTGGATTTTTAATATCTTGTACACAAGTTACCCCGCCAACAACAATTGATTGTGGATGTGGATTCTTACCACCAAAGATCGCTTGCATTTTTGCAAGATCTCTTTGAATATCAAGTGCTTTAAGATAGTGTGCTACACCAATGAGGTTTTGCTCTGGTGTAAGCTTATAATTAGGATTTCCCCAATAACCATTACCAAAAATACCCAAACGTCCTTCTTTTACAAACTTTATAAGTCTATCCTGCACAGCTTTAAAATCTGCTGCACCTGAAATATATGGTTTATGTCCCGCAGCCCCTGCCCATTTTACAGCCTCAGCTGCTGTTGCCTCTGGATCTGCTTTGGTTGCATCAACAACATCAACAAAGTCAAGTGCATGAAGATGATAGAAGTGAACTAAATGGTCATGCATATAGAGTGCACCTTGAATAAGGTTTCTTACCAATCTTGCATTTTTAGGAATAGTCACATTAAAAGCATCTTCAACAGCTTCAATACTTCTTTGGTAGTGTGTACCTGTACAAACACCACAAATTCTCATTGCCATTAGACCACAGTCTCTAGGGTCACGACCCTTCATGATAGTCTCCATACCTCTAAACATGGTTGATGAAGTATACGCATCAACAATTTGATTGTTCTCATCAATAATTGCTTCAACTCTTAAGTGCCCTTCAATCCTTGTTATCGGGTCAACGATGATATGTTTCTTACCCATTATGCTTCTCCTTCATTATCTTTTTTACCAGCTACTGCACTTGCTGCTGCATGAATAGCGATCCCTACACCGGCTGCAGTTAAGAGTCCAAGACCAAACTCATCAACCGTTTTCTCTACCCCACCTGTCGGTGCTTTGATGTTCGCATTTGCCATTGGTCTCTCATAGGCATATTTATCCCAGAAATCAGGCTCAGAACAACCAATACACCCTCTACCGACACCTACAGGCCAGTTTACTCCTTCGTTATAACGGATGATTGAACAGTTATTAAATGTCATAGGTCCTTTACATCCTACTTTATAGAGACAGAAGTTATTCTTTGCACCTTCATCTCCCCACTCTTCCACATACTCTCCTGCATCAAAATGTGCTCGTCTTTCACAGTTATCATGAATACGGTATCCAAATGCAAATTTAGGACGTAACAATGAATCAAGTTCAGGTATCCCACCTGTAAGTACATAGTGAAGAATAACCCCTACCATATTGGATGGGTTTGCCGGACATGCAGGGATATTGATGATCGGCTTACCTTTAACCACATCCATGACTCCTACTGCATCTGTCGGGTTTGGAGCTGCTGCAGGAATACCACCGAATGTTGCACAAGAACCAACTGCTACGATCGCTGCTGCATCTTTAGCAAGTCTTTGAAGGTGATCATGGAATGTCTCAGCACTGGCACCAATAGTTCCATATTGACCATTCAATCCCATAGGTACTGCACCTTCAACAAAGAGTAAATACTTGCCTTTAAAGTGCTCTACTGCATCTTCCAATTGCTTTTCTGCCTGATGTCCTGAAGCAGCAAGCAGTGTTTCGTTAAATTCAAGAGAGATAATATCTAAAATGATCTCATCAATTTTTGGTCCATCAGAACGAATAAGTGCTTCTGTATTACCTGCACAGTCAGAAAGCTCAATCCAAATCACAGGTACTCTGTTCATCATCACTGCGGCTTCAGCAACCAATGGAGTAAATGAAGCAGGAAGCATAAGCATTGCAGTCGTTGCAGATGCCCACTTTAAGAAATCACGTCTTTCAAGACCTTCATCCTCAATACTCTCTTTAAAATCCATTCTGTTATTGAGTGGAGCCAGTTTTTTAAGATCATCTAACCTTGCTCTACATTGTGTATACAACGCTTCATAGTATGCATCACCTCTATTCGTATCTACCTTCGCACTTTGTGCAGTGAAAAGACTTTTTACCGAATCTTGTTTATCGATACCCATTACTTCTCCTTTTTTAAAAACTGAATAGCTATTCAGTATTCTAAGGAAAGTAAACTTAAATTGAAATGAATAATCATTCATTTTGATGAAAAAATAAAAATTTGTTTATTTATAGGTATAAGTAAAAATTATTGTGTAGTACAAACTGAACAAACATCAAATGCACGGAAAATGAATGAAGCTTCCTCTGTTGTAGTAGAACCTACCATCGCTTCTGCAGCAATTCCCTGTTCTTCATCATTACCATTACTAAGATTCCATTGCGTAGGAACGATGATCTCATAATTTTCTATAAGTCCTTCTTTCACAGTAGTTTTATGGATAAGTGACCCACGTGCTGCTTCTACAACTCCTACACCTTCAAAGTCAAGTACTTTAAGATGCCCACTTAATGTACAGGATGGCTCATCTAAAGTAAGATTTTTTAGAAGTTTTTTACTATAGTTCAAAAGAAGTGCTACTTCATGTACACGTGCAAAAACTCGAGTTAATAGTGAATCTTTATAGCGTTTATGTAAGCTTTTAACTATAGGCTCTTTAGCTACCATCGCACGTGCAAGAGGTCCTACCTCATAGAGTCTTTCCTTATAGCTTACTGCTTTAGCCATGGTACTATTCTGTTCTGCCTCTTCTACATAACGAACATCAACATTGGAAACTGTAGTAGCCAGTGATTTTCCCGGTTTTGAAAACATGCAAGTACCAAAAACTATAAATCTGTCATGGCTATGTCCTATTTCTGTCATCTCATTCATTCCCATGAGTTGAAGTACCCTACCAAAATCTCCACCTATTTCATGTAAAGAGGAGAGTCCATCCATATCCAAATATTTCTCTAACGGAAGACCTGTAACCATCTGTTCAAAGAATCGAATAGACTCATCTACCAGATTTTCTGCCTGCATCACATCTACATAGGTAGGGTCACAAGTCACACCCCCGGGTACTGCATAAGATGAGTGTGGCCACTGTCCTGCAAAGATCGCTAAGGCTTTGGTAATAGTTGAGGAGAGATAAGAGGCTTTAAGGGCATGGTTCTCACCACTAACTTCCCCCAACAGTTTTTCAAGTTGCGGTAATATTGTCATATAAAACCACTTCATATGATTTTGTATTAATTCACATGCAAGCGTAAACTCTCGTATATCATTCGCTTTATTACTAATTTCAACGTTGACCCCTGCATTTTCATAGCCATTCTCTAGAGCCCTAACTGCAGCTAAAAGATGCGCATGATTGCAGATACCACAAACTCTAGGTGTGATAACCAGTGCATCACGAGGTGATTTACCTACTAAAATATCTTCAATACCTCTATAAAATCCAAAGTTGATCTTTACATCTTCGACTTTACCTTTATTGAAAGTAAAATCAAGCTCTGCCTCACCCTCTATTTTCTCAATCAGCTGCTTAACTATCATAGTCGATGATCCTCTCTTCAAATCGTTTGATCTTAAAACTTTTTGCTATCCCGGTTGCAGTTAAATAAGCACGGCGAGGTACACCTAGAGGCATAGTCGCTGGAATACCCATATTGGTCTTCGTACTAAAGAGTGCTGTTTTTGGAAAACTTGGTTCAGTACAGCCAAAACATGGTGTCCCTACAATGGTTTTGGAGCTGGTATCATTCCAAAGTATCTTGTTACAACTACCTCTAGTGTAAGGTCCTTGGCAGCCCTGCTCATAAAAAAGACACCCCTCTTTAAATCCAAATCCTTTGGTATCGATCTTCCACTCAAAATACTCATTACGACTACATCCTGTATGAACTGTAATATTATAGAGTTCCTGAGGACGATGCATCTCATCTATAGGTATCTTTTTCCCTTTCACTAACATCAAGAGTACATAAGAGAGCCACTTAGGATGAATGGGGCATCCAGGAAGAGAGATAAGCTTGGAAGCATAAGAGGCATACCTCTTTGTCTGTTCCTCTTCATTAAAACAAAACCCAGAAATATTTTCTATATCATACTGTTTAAAAATACCGCCAAAAGTTGCGCAAGTTCCTGCGGTAATAATATACTTGGCACTTTTAGCATAAGTTTCAACAAGATAGGAGACTTCAACCCCTCCCTTTGTAAATCCTTGCTCTCTAAAAGAGCCCTCTAAAATTAAAATATCACATTTTAGTTTACCATTAATAAGGTCGTGTATATCATATTTTGTTTCAAGTACAGGGTGATAAAGCAGTTCAAAATGAGAGAGAATGGAAAAGAGATCAGGATGGTTCAAAAAAGAGTGTGTATTTCCATTACATGTAATAGACTGAAGCCAAAGTAGTTTGGGTTTTGACATCATTCACTCTTGAGTGCATAGTAGATATTGCGAGAAATATCATCAATATAATACTCAATATCATTCGGGAGTATTTCTTCCCCTTTAAGAAAGACCATTCCTCCAAGGTAGCCCATGAACAGACCAAATGCAGAGAAGAAGTCCTGATTACGAAGCTCCCCGCTACTGACACCATCATCAAAGAAGATCATGATCTCAGTAATAAACCCACTCACACAAGTCATTCCCTCACAACCATCTTTAAAGACTTCCCTATGAGAAAGATAGACACGAAGAAAATACTCTATCATTTCCGGTTTCTCTTTTGCCATGGTAAAATAGATCTCTACGATCTTTTTGATCTTCTCCCTAGAAGAAAGTTCCTGCATATTGACACTACGTATTTCATTACCTAAAACTTCAGAAGTATATTTGATGATCTCTTTTGCCAAAACATCTTTTGATGAAAAATAATTATAAAGATTTCCCACACTCATATGAAGCTTTGCAGCAATATCAGGAATCGTCGTCTTATGAAAACCATGAAGTGAAAAAAGTTGTAAAGCAGCCTGAATAATTGATTCTCGTTTCAGTGCTTTTTTATCTGCTATTTTCAAAAATATCCTTTTACCTTATTGATGTATTTTATCATATTTATTACTTTAAGTTAGCTATAATCTGCCAAAGGATACAGATGTTTTTACCCACAACCCAAAAAGAGCTCAAACAACTAGGCTGGGAACAGCTTGATGTCATACTTGTAAGTGGAGATACCTATGTAGATACTCCCTATAACGGTATTGCTATTGTGGGTAAACTTCTTGTAGATGCAGGGTATCGTGTAGGGGTCATCGCTCAACCTGACATTCACTCTGACAAAGACATTACACGACTTGGAGAACCTCTGCTCTATTGGGGGATCAGCGGTGGATTGGTAGACAGTATGGTAGCAAACTATACGGCTACCAAAAAGTTTAGGAAAAGTGATGACTTTACTCCAGGAGCAGTGAACAACAGACGACCTGACAGAGCAGTCATGAAATATGCCAACCTCATTCGCCAATACTTTAAAGACACCGTTCCTTTGGTACTTGGCGGAGTTGAAGCCAGTTTGCGTCGTGTAGCCCATTATGACTTTTGGACGAACAAAGTGAGACGTTCCATCCTTTTTGATGCCAAAGCGGATGTCTTAGTCTATGGTATGTCTGAAAAGTCTGTGATAGAGCTTACCAATGCTTACAGAGATAAGCAACCTTTTGAAGAGATATTGGGTATCTGCTACATTGCCAAAGAGCCAAAAAAGGGGTATTTTGACTTGCCAACTTACGAAGAGTGTGCTAAAGACAAACATGCCTTCATCTCTATGTTCCATCACTTCTATGCTAACAATGAACCAGACATTTCAAAAGGTTTAAACCAAGAACACAATGGACGCTACCTCATTCAAAACCCTCCTCAACCAAGTATGACCCAAGAGGAGATAGACCACGTCTATGACATAGGGTATGAGCGTGACGTACATCCCTACTACAAAGCCCAAGGTGAAGTACGTGGCTTACAAACCATACAGTTTTCAGTCACTACGCATCACGGCTGCTATGGAGAGTGTAACTTTTGTGCCATTACCGTACACCAAGGGCGTACCATACGAAGCAGAAGCCAAAAGTCTATTGTCAATGAGATAGATGAATTCAAAGCCCATAAAGACTTTAAAGGCATTATCAACGATGTGGGTGGAGCTACGGCAAATATGTACGGTTTTGAGTGTGACAAGAAGCTAAAAAGCGGTGTCTGTCAGGACATCCCCTGCACCAGTTCACAAGTCTGCCCCATCTTACGCCCTACCCATGAGCCACAGATAGAGTTACTAGGGAAAATACGTGAACTCCCTCATGTTAAAAAAGCCTTTGTAAACTCTGGGATACGCTATGACCTCATTCAAGAGGACAAAACCCATGGGAAGAAGTATCTTAAAACTTTGGTAGATCATCACATTTCAGGACAGATGAAAGTGGCTCCTGAACACATAGATGACAAAGTCCTCAAACTCATGAACAAACCAGACAAAAATACCCTCATGAAGTTTAAAGCCGATTTTGATGACCTGAACAAAAAGTCAGGTAAAAAACAGTTCCTCACCTACTATCTCATAGCTGCCCATCCAGGAAGCCAACTTGAAGATATGCAGAACCTCAAAGAGTTTGCCAACCAGGAGCTACACCTGAACCCTGAGCAGGTACAAGTCTTCATCCCTACCCCATCAACCTACTCAGCGTTGATGTACTACACAGAGATGGATCCGTGGACAAGAGAGCCTGTCTTTGTAGAGAAAGATCCTGTGCGTAAACAGAAGCAGAAAGATGTGGTAACGCACAAAGAGAATGTACAACAGAAGCATCACGGCAGAGACCAACACAAACAGAGCTTTAAGAAAAAGCAACACCACAAGAAGAAAAAGTCTCAAAATGAGAAACCTCTATTTTCTGAAAATAAGCCTATGAACTATAAGGACTATAAGGTTTTACATGGGTTTAGGAAGAGTTATATGGAGGGGTAGGAGGTAGTAAGTTTGCCCTTACCCCACCCTTTGAAGATCGTCCACAGAAATTTTACCTCTATCCATAAGTTTTAGCAGTATATCCAGTGGACGGCTTTGTGTATTTTCTCCTATTTCATACTTATGAAATGCTCTTACCCCTCCACCAAAAAGTTCTGATGCTTTCTCTTGTGTGAGTTTGAATTTTTTTCTTATGGCTCTTACTTCATCGGTAGTAAGCAGATGATCTACACTTCGTTTAAAGTCTGCTATCTGTTTTTGAGATGCTTTCAAATCTTTTGGAGACAAAAATCCTTCACCACACTCTACACAATAATCACCACTTTGTAGTATGTTTTGACTCTTATTTTTATATGTATATAGAGTCATTCTCTCTTCTCTTTTCAGTTCTCCATCACATACTGAACATCTTTTCATTACTTCTCCTTGAACGATATAATTATCGCATTATCATTAACTTGTAGCTTGATGTAGAGTTCTATCATTTCATGTTTACTATGATACACATCATGCCACATCTTATGGTTATTATGACTCGTCATAGACTTGTAAAGATGCTTAGGTGTAAGCGTCTTTATTACCTCTAATACTTCATCATCGTTTAGTCCTAAAGCTGTGTAACTCTGTCTAGCAGATAAAGTTACTATATAGTTCTTTTTTGCTATTAGCTCTTTTATAGTTTCTAAACTATAATGTGCAACTCTCTTCTCCAAAGAAAATCCTTTAGTAGTTTATTTTAACCAAATAGGTTAATTTTGTCAAATCTATTTTTACTGTTTTAATTATATTAGGATTTTTTGTTTGGGATTAAAAGTATGTGCTGTAAGCATAGCGAGGAAATGCCCTTGGGGTGCAAATTGTCATACTTTTAAATAAATTACTTATTCTTTTTGATTGTAATTGTTAGCAGATTTCTGTTTTTCTATTTGCAACTTCTTGAAAAGTAGCCTGTCCCCATTTATGTAAAGAGACCGCCGTAACAAGTAAATATGCTTACCATTTCTTTGTTTATTTTTTAATTATTGTCCTATATGTATAGGAACAGACACCTTTTACTTTTTTTATATTTGAAATACCCTGCATACTTTTTAGCCATATTGGTGATACACATTTTCTTCCTATTTTTTTACCATCAACTTGAAATATTTTATCGGTAATATCTGAATGCAATAGTAGCTTACAAGTACAGTCTCTGTGTAATGGTGGTTTTGCCCATTCTGGTACCTCATTTTTATTTTCCCAAATAGTTCCATGTAATTCGTGACATTTATTACATCTTTCTGCTTCATTTGGACTTGCAATAAAAAAAATAGCTTCATTCTCAGGATATGATTTAAGATAATTATTCTTTAAATCTTTATAATTAGACATTCGATTATTTAGTTCTTCTATACGTAGGGGCTTTACATTTTTTGGAATAGCACTAAATAACTGCTGAAATGTACGAGAGTCTTTACGAATATTATAGTTCTCATCATATCTTTCATTAACTGAATCTCGAATAATTGCAATATTTATTTTCTGTATCTTTGATAGGTTGTGTTTTTGAGTATTTTCCAATGCTTCTCTAATCATTTTTGCTTGATATAATTCAACTGGTATATGGATATGCTTATATTGATTTTCCAAAATAGAATCAATTACTTCAATAGTAAGTGGAGTGAACATATTAATATTCAATATATAGTCAGTTAGGTTTTTTGTTTTATTTAAAAATAAATTAGGAAATAGTCTTTTTAAAATCTGCATTATTCATAATTCCTTTAGCTCAAAAAATATTATGACATAAAAATATAAATAAATGACTAGTTTCGACTTTACAGAAAAAAAATAGAAAATAGGGGTCATAAAAATAGGGGTCAGGTGATAATGATAA
>Ga0256827_10002092_pt1 | contig 12867 bp, 12 predicted proteins | sample CV84metaG_FD_185977 | JGI IMG/M metagenome (GOLD analysis project Ga0256827, IMG submission 185977) | Hydrothermal vent microbial communities from East Pacific Rise, Pacific Ocean - CV84 | ecosystem: Environmental > Aquatic > Marine > Hydrothermal vents | place: Pacific Ocean: East Pacific Rise... | reverse complement strand
ATCATACCTATCAAAAAATTACAGAGAATTTTTTAAATGTATATAGAAAGAATAAATCAACCCGTATAACGCGTTCTAAATTCAGTATATCATAGTAATAAATTTTACTATGATACCTTTTGAATTATTTGTAAACTTTCTTTTATGGTTCTTATAGGTATATTGAGTTCAGTTACTTTTTTTACAACTTTTTCAAAATATTTAGGAGAACAACCCCACTGTGAGTAGTTATCTTCAACTTCATGAGTATAAAAAATCAACCATCCTCCTTTTTTATTGAAATTTTTTAAAATTTCATCTATATATTTAATAGAATATTCATCTTCAAATAATCGTACAGCCTTTAGATTATTTAGGTCAACAGAATCTATATTTATACCTTCGGTAATGCCTCTATTGGTATGGTAAACATTTCCCATTGTCTCTTTAACCATTGATACTTGGTCTCCATAAGGGTAGGCAAAGTTTTCAAAAGATGTATTTAAATTCAATTGATTAAATTCTTTTTCATTTTGTGTCATATCGGTAAGTAGTTGCTCTTTAGTTACATTAAAAGCTGAAAGGTGACCAAACGTATGTCCACCCATTTCATGACCATCTTCTATAGCTTTACGTAGGGTTTCTTCATTAAAAAGTGTTTTTTTACCTAATCCATTCATGAAAGACATGGATAGGTAAAATGTTCCTTTAGCATTATACTTTTTTAATATATTACCACCATTTTGAAATGAGGAATCAAATACATCATCAAATGTAAATGAAATTATTTTTTGATTCTTTACTTTAATAAGTTTTTTATGTCGTAGATGAGCAATACGTTTTCGTAAAATATTAATTATGTTTATCATTTTTTTTCCTTTGTTTTGTATTAGATAAAAAGACAAAAGTCTCTATACGCTTATTATTAAACTCATTTATTTTTTGAAATACTTTTTTATCGGTTGTTTGAATCTCGGCTATCAGTACAAGAGCATCTATATATTCAAATAAAATATTAATGGTTGGATTAATTTCAATTGGTGTTGAATCTATTAATATATAGTCATATTTTGTTGATAGCTCTTTTAAGATATTTTTCATTTTAGAATTAAATAGAAGTCTAGAACCATTTGGAATGATTGGACCAGAAGGTAATATATCAATATTTTTATAGCTATCATTAAAAGGTAAAATATAATCAGAGAGATTTATTTCAGATAAGTCATGTTTACTTGTTAGTAAATTACTTAATCCAAGATTTTGAACTCTATTTATTTTTCTACTTATAGATGGTTTATAAAAATCAAAATCAATTATAAGTATGTTTTTAGATATCTCATCTAAAGCAAAAGAGAGTTGTTTAAAGATAGATTTTTTGTTCTCTTTATAGCTATAAGAAGTTATGAGTATTATTTTTGACTTAGATAATAAACGTTCTTCAAGTTGAGAAATAAGTATCCAAATCATATCTTTTGTATCTTTACTTTTATCATGAATTAAAGAGTATTTTTCTAAAGAAATATCCTCTTTATTATAAATGGTTTGATCTTTAAAGGTACGAAATGAGGTATAGATAATACTTAAGAAGAGTCCTATAATTAAACCTGAAAGATATAAAAAATATTTTTTAGGTTTAATAGGATAAATTGGTTCCATTGCTGTATCAACAATTTGGATATTTGAGATAGTAGATTCTTTTGATATTAATGCTTCACTCCTTTTTTGTAATAGTTTTTTATAGTTTTTTTCATTAAGCTCAAAAGCTCTCTGTAATTCTTCTAATCTAATCGTTGATTGTGGGATACTATTAATATGATTTTTATCTTTTTTCATAGAATTCTTTATAGATGAATATTGCTTTTTTATCGTATTTTGTAGCATATTTAATATTTTATTTATATTCTCTTTAAGTGTTACTATCTCTTCTGTATAAGAATCAATATTAGTATATATATATTCACTCATTTCTAACTCTATTGCTGAAATTTTATCTTTTATTCTTTTAACTTTAATATATTTATCAGTGTACTCAATACTTAAACGTTTTAATTCCATTTGATTGGAGCGTAATTGAGTTAATAAGTTTGAATAAAAAGAATCTTTTATAATTAGACTTTCAAAGTTATTTTTTTGTTTTTGAAATAGGGAAAGTTGTTCTTCTTTATTTTTTAATTTATCAAATAGTTGTTTTATTCCACTACTCTCTATATTATTATTTTCAAGTATTGAAATAGAGTAAACACCATTACTAAGTTGCTTTTGTATAAGTTTTAAAGCATTTAATTTTAAAGTTAAATTTAAAATTAAATGCTTTTTATTAATAATATTTGAAAATATCTCATTTTCAGCATTATTACTGAGAAGTTCACTATTTTTTGTTCTATAAATTTTAATTTTATTACTAATTTTTTTTAAGTTTTTTCCTACATCTAAAATAGCTTGATCTAAAAAAGCAATGTTATTAATATCTTTCCTTTGTCTACTATCAAGGTTATAGTCTTTATAACTTTTAACAAGTTGAGAGACAACATCTTTTGCTCTGTGTGGGATTCTATCTTCATAATGTATTTTTAATAATTTATTAGCTTGTTTTTCAATAGTAATATTTTTAATAATATTTGAAATAAGGTGGTTTTCATTATTGTCAAAATCTATTCTATAATCTGCATTAATGGGTATATTAAATTTTTTATTAATAACTAATTGATAGTCATCTGTATGAATTATTTGACCATAAGTATAATATTTCTCACTATGATTATTATCATTAAGAGTTTTGAATAAAAATCCATTTTTATCAGATATTTTTAATAAACATTGAAAAAAACTTTTTTCTGATTTATTACTAAAGTTTACAGTAAATGGTATTTTATCTTGGTAGAGTTCACTATCTCTCCATTTATTATATATAAAGAAACGTTTTGAAAAATCAATTTTTTTAAGAACTTTAGAGATGATATGACGAGATTTTAAAATTTTTTTATCATATTCTAGTTTACCTTCCATATCAACATTAACAATATGATTATTTTGAAAAAGTGAAATATTAGATGTTTGATCACTCTCAACACTAATTAAAATATTACTGGAAAAAATGGGTGTAATTTTTTTTATATAAATAAATGTTGCTAAGAATATTGAGACTATAATTATTAAAACACTCCATTTATATTTATAAAAATTTTGTAAAAGCATTATAATATTTATACTTTCTTTTTTTGACATTAACTTCCTTTTGGATTATATACTAAATTATACTATATAGTGTGTTAAAGTATTTTTATTTATTTTTTTAAGTTTTTTTATATTAAATATTGGAATTAAATATATATATTAATCGTAGGGTTTATATATTTTTATTTTATAAAAGTTATAATAATGCTATAAGGAGAAATATATGAACAATAAATCTATACATATAGCTATTATTAAAAATGATTTAGTAGAGTTAAAAAAATGCATAAAAAATGGTACAGATATAAACTCTAAAGGGGAATATAATTGTACTCCATTACATTATGCTTGTCAAAATGGTAACTTTGAAATTATTGAGTTTCTAGTTAGCAACTTAGCAAATATAAATATGAAAAATAGTTACTCTACTTATTATCCTATATTTGATGCAATAACAGCGACTAATGATAAAAATGTTTATGATATTATTAAATTATTATTGGATAATGGTGCAGATATTAACTCTATTGACTCTTTTGGAAATACATTATTACATTATGCAGTAGAAAAAGAGAATATTGCTCTAGTTCAATTATTGCTTACTTCAGGATGCAAGGTTAACCAAACTAAAAGACATGATAAAGATACAGCTTTGCACTATGCATATTTTCAAAAGAATAAACAGATTATTTCAATGCTAATAGATGCTGGAGCTAATATTCATGCTTTAAATCTTTACAATAAGCAGGCAAGAAATTATTTAGAGACTGCTATATAGATTTAGTAAAATACGTTCTTGCTCCTCCCAGTTGTAAGTTTTTTTTACTTTTTCTATCTGTGTCATAATTTCTTCTTGGTCTAAGAGTAAAGCTTCTTTTATTGCAAATTGTAGTCCTTGGGGGCTGTTCTCTTTTACAACAATACCTACAGCGTTTTTTTGAACAAAATTTTTCATTTCAGGTAAATTTGAGACAATAATTGGAATTTTTGCCATAAGATATTCAAATATTTTATTAGGAAGGGAATATCTATAGCTTAAGCAGCTATCTTCAATAGTAGATATACCAAAATCTGCACTGGAGGTATAGTCTAAAAGAATAGAAGAGTCAACTGCTTCGTGAAAGTATATATTTGAGTGTCTTTTGCTACTTTGTTTAATGGTTTCTTCTAGTTCTCCGTAGCCCATAAAAATAATAACTGCTTTTGTATCAGAGAGGTTATTAAAGGTATCAAGAAGTATTTCTACTCCTCTACCTTTGAGTAAAGCACCTTGGTATAAAAATATAGTATTATCGTTAGAAATATCAAATGTATCTCTAAATATATTTTTCTTAAAAATTTCTTTAAATGCAGGTGTATTTAGGACTAAAGCAGGTTTACTAATACCATATAGTTCTACATAGGCATCAGCAATTGAGTTACTCACTGTAATTATTCTATCAGCATATTGTATTAAAAACTTTTCAATATAGTAGTTAATTTTTATATTACGTTTGCTTTGTTCTGCAATAGCATTAATTTCATATTCGTGAGCGTCATAAACTACCTTTATCTGCTTATTATAAAATTTTTTAATTATAAATGCTATAGGTAGGGTATTTAGGTCATTACAATGAAGAATATCAAAGGTTTTACAATAATTGACACTTTTTTTTATATATTTAAAATAGGCATTTAATTTGAAAAACTTATTTGTAGTAATTTTTCTATCAAGATAAGAAAACCGTTTAATGATAAAGCCTGTTGTCTCTTCTGTTTCAGGTAAGTCTTTATCGAGATGTGCTATCACTTCTACCTTATATCCTGCATTGCTAAGTGAAATAGACTCTTTTAAAACTCTACTATCATTTATAAAAGTATTAAATACTAGATTAGCTACTGATTTTGACATTATATATCTGCTCCCATTTTGTTATATTGATAAGTCTCCACTTATATTCACTTTTTAAAGTATCATATTTTGTTAGTAAATTATCTATATTTGAAATCTCATTTAAAATTTTTGAATTTAATAAAATATTTTTGTCCATCTCTTTTATCCATATATCACTTGGTGCTTCAAATGCAAATTTATTTTTTCTCCAAACAATGCTTTTAGGTAAAATAGGGTCAATTATTTTTCTCAAAATATATTTTGTCCACCCATTTTTCATTTTAAATTGACTTTTAATAGATAAACTCTTTTCAATACAGTTGTAATCTATAAATGGTAAACGTGTTTCAATTGAATTACGCATTGAGTTTTTATCTTCAACTTTGAGAAGTAGAGGAAGATTTGTTTTCATTATTTCTAGATTTTGTAAAGCTTTATCATTATTACTGGCTTTTGCTATATCATATACAAAACTGTAGTTAGAAAGAGAGAGATAATTAGTCTTTATAAATGAGAAATCATGTTTATGGACATGAATTCTTAACGAAGCTAAACTCATACCTAAAAGATAAAATAAAATTTTAAATGAAGATTGAGATGAATTCTCTTTTATTTTTTTTATCTCTTTAAAAAAAACTCTTATTCCCTCTTTTTTTAAAATTTCTTTTAAGTAAAGAACAAAGTATCTGTTATAGCCGAGTAGTGTTTCATCTCCACCTTGACCATCTAGCATAACTTTACAGTTTAGTTTTTTTGCTTCTTTCATGACAAAGTATTGCATAAAGACAGAAGCCCCACCATAAGGCTCTTCCATTGTGTAGATAAGTTCATCAATATTTTCTAAAAAATCACTATTTTGAGGTTCGACTATATGTAAGTCTAAATTTGAACTTTCTGCAACAATTTTAGCATATTCACTCTCATCACTCTTTTTTTCTATAGATTTAGCATGAATTGCCATTAATTTTTTGCCACTCTCTTTATAATACTTCTCTCCCGCAATTGTAGAAATAGCAGAGCTATCAAGACCACCACTTAAGCAACTTCCAACTTTTACATCTGAGCGTAATCTTAATTCTATAGCATAATTTAAAGACTCTTTATAGCTAGAAATAGATTCATCTATTGTCAACTCTTTGTCTTCAACGTTGTCACTTAATGTATAATATTTTTTTATTTTAATATCTTGTGTATTTAAATCGTAAAGAAGATTATGTGATTGTTCTAACTTATAAATGTTTTCAAAAAATGTCTCATTACTATGTTCTATCGCTCCAGCAACTAAAAAGTCTATTAATATTTTCTTATTGACAAAACGTTCAGTATAAAATTCTAAAAGTTGTTTTATCTCAGAACCAAAAACAAATTTGTTATCCACTTGTGTATAATAGAAAGGTTTTATTCCAAATCGGTCTCGACTACAAAAAATTGTCTCATTCTCTTTATCATAAATAGCAAATGCCCACATACCATTGAACTTTTCAACACACTTCTCGCCCCATTGTGCATAACTCGCAAGAATAACTTCAGTATCAGTATGTGAAAAAAAATGATGTCCTAAAGAGAGAAGCTCCTTTTTTATTTCAATATAGTTATATATTTCACCATTATAAGTAATGGTATATCTATTAAGATAGTGCATGGGTTGATGACCATCTTGACTTAAATCTAAAATAGAGAGTCTTCTATGTCCAAAAGCAAAGTTTTTTTCAAAAAAGTATCCTTCATCATCTGGACCTCTGTGTTGAATAAGTTTATTTATATGCTCTATTTCATCTTTTTTTACAGTTTTATTGTTTTGGTAAATAATACCACTTATACCACACATCCAAACTCCTGTATATTTAGAATTTTAGTGGAATTATATCACACAATCATACAAATTAGAACATTTAAAAACTATTTAAACTGTTCAGCTAAAATATCTTGTGCTTGTATCATATCTTTGTCACCACGTCCAGAGAGGTTTACTAAGATGGTCTTGCCTTGTATATCTTCTTTTTTCATTTTTTTCAAGTAGGCTATGGCATGTGAAGACTCAAACGCAGGAATGATTCCTTCTGTTTGAGATAGCCATACAAAGGCATCTATCGCTTCATCATCTGTGATGTGGTCATAAGTTACGATGTTGTTATCTTTAAAGAAAGCATGTTCAGGTCCAATCCCAGGGTAATCAAGACCAGCAGAGATAGAGTGTGCTTCTTGAACTTGTCCATCTTCATCTTGGAGTAGGTAGCTAAGTTGTCCATGTAGAACCCCAGGACTTCCTTTTTCTAAAGAACAGCCATGTTTAGAGTCCAGTCCTAAACCTCCAGCTTCTATACCAATACACTCGACAGAGTCATCTTTCAAAAAGTGGTTAAAGATTCCAAGTGCATTGGAACCTCCACCAATACAGGCAATAACTTTGTCTGGTAGACAACCTTCCACAACGTTTAGTTGTGCTTTGGCTTCCCAACCGATGATAGATTGAATATCACGTATCATCATAGGGTAGGGGTGAGGTCCAGCTACCGTTCCTATAATATAGTAAGTATCACGTGCATTCGTTACCCAGTGTCTTATGGCATCATTCATGGCATCTTTTAAACTTCTACTTCCTGATTCTACAGCATGAACTTTGGCACCAAGAAGTTTCATTCTAAAAACATTAAGCTCTTGACGTTTAACATCTTTTGCACCCATAAAGACTTCACACTCTAAGCCAAAAAGAGCAGCGACAGTAGCTGTGGCAACACCATGTTGACCAGCACCTGTTTCTGCTATAACTTTTTTCTTACCAAGTCGTTTAGCCAAAACAGCTTGGGCTACTGTATGATTGATTTTATGTGCACCTGTATGGTTAAGGTCTTCACGTTTTAAGTAAATCTTGGCATCAAGTTCTTTGGAGATGTTCTCTGCAAAATATAAGGCAGAAGGGCGACCGACATAGTTTTTATAGTAGTAATCTACTTCAGACCAAAAATCCTTATCGAATCGTACGGCTTCATAGTCAAGGCGTAGTTGTTCAAGGGCTGGCATAAGTGTTTCTGGAACAAAACGACCACCATACCTATGTTCATCATCTTCTTTACCAAAATGACCATGATTATCAGGGTCATGAGGGCTTGGCTTTGGAATGTATATTCTATCTTTTGTCATGATTATCTCTTATTTGGAAAGTAAAATGGATTATATCAAAATATTATTATATTGTTGTTCTTTTTAATATTTAGATAATACATGTTTTTATTTTTTAATATATTTTTTTGCTAAAAATAACAGTTATTTTTCAATATAATTGATTTTAAATTTCAAAATGAAGGTTTTAAATGAAAAAGATTCTCATTATAGGTGTAAGTATACTTCTATTAAGTGCATGTGGTGGGGGAAGTAGTTCTTCTAAAAAATCTCCTATGTCTAATAATCCGTTGAACAGAGCAGTAGGTGGAGATATTCCATTTCAACGTTATACTTTAACAAATATACCTGATAAAACATTACCATGGTGTAATGTTGTAAAAGGTTTTTTACTTATTAAAAACAATATGGTATCGGGTACGATGATAAGTACTCCAAAATCGTATGTTATTTTTGGAACATACATACCTGAAACAGGTAATATTAGTGGTGGCTTTCCTAAAACTCAACCTATCTCAAATTATATTGGAGTAATAAATTTAAATCAAGGACATGGTACATGGAGTGATGATTTTGGTTGTCATGGAATATGGAAAGCCATAGCAGAGAAGTAAAAATGTGATATTTTGTATTAATTTTAACATTTTTAACATTTTTATGTTCGTTAAAGTTAAATTCTATTATAATTGTATTTCAACGGCATATAGGTGATGCTCTAGCTCTCCCCTATTTCCTGAATTAGTATAATCTACTCTTTATAGAGTAAATTGTCTATTAAGTCTAGAGTTATCATGTATATTTATTATTTATAAATATGCCGTTGAACTCCCTAAGATTGCATCAGGGTTATTATTTTGAATTTATTCAAAATATCCTTTTTCTTTGTTTTTTATAACTCTTTTGTAATCTTTAATTACTCCATTCATCGCAATATAAACACCAAATTTCTTGAGAGCATTTATATAACCATAAGCTGAAGCTAAATTAGCAGTTGCTTCTATAGGCTCAATAGCGTAGGGTACCATCGCTCCTGTAAGTACAATCTCTTTTTCTAAATTGGCTTCATCTAAATAGTGTGCTGTTTTATCCATGGTATCTGTTCCATGAACGATTATAATAGACTTCTCGTCATACTCTTGAATCGTATGTATAATAGATTCTCTATCCTTGTCGTTCATCTCTAAACTGTCTTTCCCAATTATATTTATAAATTTAAAATTTGTTAGCCAATGCTTAGCTATAGCGTTAATTGCTTCTCCATTGGGTTCAATATCTAATGTTCCTGTTAAAGGGTTATAGACTTTATTAAATGTTCCACCAGTGTTTATAATTAATATCTTTTTCATTTTTATCCTACTTTATCTGTTTAACTTATATTCTACCTCAATCGTGATAAAATGCGACATTAATTTTATATTGGAGAGAATCATATGATAATGAAAGGCAAAAAAGGAATTATCCTTGGAATTGCAAATAAGAAGTCGATAGCTTATGGAATAGCAAAAGCATGTAAAGAGCAGGGTGCTGAAGTAGCGATTACATTTTTAAATGAACGTTTTGAAAAAAAGTTGGCACCTATAGCAGAAGATTTAGAGTGTGGAACACATTTTTACCCTTGTGATGTAAGTAAACCAGAAGAGATAAAAGCACTTAAAGAGTCTATAGAGAAAGATATGGGTCAAATAGACTTTATAGTACACTCTATTGCTTTTGCTCCAAAAGAGGGACTTTCAGGACGTTTCTATGATATTTCTAAAGAGGCATTTGATGTGGCAATGGATATCTCTGTTTACTCATTAATCGAGATAGTAAGAGAGTTAAAACCAGTTCTTTCAGACAATTCATCTGTATTAACGCTAAGTTATTATGGTGGGGTTAAGTATATTCCAAACTATAACCTTATGGGTGTAGCCAAAGCAGCATTAGAGATGACTACTAAATATCTAGCCGAAGATTTAGGACGTGATGGAATTCGTGTAAATGCTATCTCAGCAGGACCTATTAAGACACTTGCAGCAGCAGGAATTGGTGAGTTTGGTTTTATGCTTAAATGGAATGCAGCTCATGCACCACTTAAAAAGAACGTGACCATTGACCAAGTTGGTAACTCTGGTATGTATCTACTTTCTGATTTAAGTTCAGCTGTAACAGGTGAAGTTCACTATGTAGATGGAGGATTTAATATAATGGGTATGCCAGCAGTTTCATTTAACGAAGAGGGTAAACAGACCATTGCATGGAATGGCGAAAAATAGTGAAGCAAGATTCAGAAGCTTATCTGGCTAAAAAATCTTTTTTTGATAAGATTATTACTATTTATGGACGAAATGCTGTCTTAGAAGTTTTAGAAGATGAAAGTATAACCATACACAAGCTTCATCTTTCCGACTCAAACAAATCAGTTCCTCAATTAGATAGAATGGTAACTATTGCTAACGCTAGAAATATAGAGATAGCTTATCATGATAAAAAGGGTTTGTCTCGTATTTCTAAAAACTCAAAACAAGACCAAGGTGTGGCTTTAGATATTGTTTTAAATCATGCTTTGAGTGAAGATGAGTTTTTAGAAAAAAATAGCTCTTATAAAGTAATGGCATTGGATGGTATAAACAATCCACAAAACTTGGGAATGATTATCCGTTCATGTGCAGCTGGTGATGTAGATGCTATACTGCTTCCTACTAAAAACTCTGCACAGATTTCAGCACTGGTTATAAAAGCAAGTGTGGGAACACTTTTTAAAATACCTATCATAAAAACGAACTCTTTGGTTAAGAGTTTAACAAAGTTTAAAAATACAGAGGCAAAGCTTTATACGCTTTCATCTCATGCTAAAAATTCTTATAAAAATGAGTCTTATTCTGATAAAACAGTATTTATTTTGGGTAATGAGAGTGAGGGAGTAAGTAAAGAGGTTGAGAAACTTTCTGATACATCTATATCTATTCCTATGAATAGGGGAGTAGAGTCGCTTAATGTGGCTGTAACAGCTTCTCTTTTAGCTTTTTCATAGAGAGATGTTTTTATAGAGAGATGATTTTATATCATCATCTCTTGTTTTAGTTTCTCTTGATTAAGCTTTTTAATAAGTTTCAATGAAAGTTCTCCATATCTGTCTTCGTCTAAACTTAGTTTTTCAAGAAGAGCTTTCATATCGTCATCATTTGCCCATGCATTTAAGATTTTAAACTCTTTTTTTGTCAATTTTACTTTTAGAACTTTTTTGAGTTCATCTTCATCTTTTAATGGTTTAATTAGTTTTCTAACATGTTTTTCAACTTCATCCACCAATGGTGTTACTGTATCATTTGTATCCATTTATCGTTCTCTTTCGTATTTATTATTTTCTTCGTCTATTTTCTCTTGCATTAAATTTTGAAGTTTAATGTACCACTCTTTATCATTTTTGTCTACAGTAAATGTATCTAAGTACTGTATATGTACGGTTGCAGAGTGAGCCGTTTTATTATGTTCATTGAGTAGCTTTTTACTGTTGGTTATAACAACGGGTTGTATTTTTAGCTTAAGCTTTTCAGCAATAATACGTGTACCACCTTTAAACTCTAATAACTCTTGTTTATCTGTTCTTGTACCTTCTGGGAAAATAGTGATAATTCTATGACTGCTCTCTTTGGTCTCTTTAGAATCCTTTAAGAGCTTAATCAGTCCACTTTTATTTTCTCTATCTATTTGTATCATATCTGGAAGTTTTAATACATATCCAAACCATGGAGCATCAAAAAGTTGTTTTTTTGCTACCCAACGGAGGTTAGAGTCTTCAGCAGCTTCCATGGCAATGATGTCAATAATACCTTGATGGTTAATGACAAACATATCAGCAGAGTTGTCTCTTTCCCCTTTTGTTACTATTTTTCCTCCAATGAGAATAATAATAACTTTATTCCAAAAGTGCAGAATTCTACTGTACTTCTTTCTAAATAAGAACATAAGAGGAACCATGATACCTGCAGCTATAAAAGATATGGTTGCAGCACCATAGTAAAACCTAATTTTTGCAAAGATCTTCATGTTTTATCCATCCGACTATGCCGTTTTTATATTCTACTTTTACAAACTCATTACGCTCTGCCAACTTTGTAGTGGTAAAACGTCTGTCTATATGTATACTTGTTGTACTGTTTGATGAAGGAACGATATAAAGTGGTGAACCTTCTTTAATACAAACTTTTGTTAATGCTGTATAAAATGTTAAAAGAATTGCAGCAGATATAACCGATAGAATTAAGTAAAAGAAATCTCTTTTCCATAAAAATAGTAATAAAAACACTACAGCTAGTGCAATTAATATATATTTTTTAAGTGCTTCAAAACTATCATCTTTAGGGTTTAAATCTGTTTGTGCAGCGACAGAACCATCATGTACTTTAATAGGAATAAACTTATTAACAAAAGTTTGTTTTATTGTATCAAAGTAAGAGAAGGTAAGTGATGTCTGGTTAGCAGGTAAAACAATGTAGTAGTGAATCTCCATTTTAGAACCAGTACGTTTAGCATTTTCTACACCATCTTTTAAAGCAGAAGGCACATAAATGTCTTCTAGGTTGGCATCGTGAGCTTCTATAGAGATAGCTATAAGGTTTGTATTTTCATCAAAAACAGAGACTTGGTGATTTTTTATTTTTAAGCCAGAAGCAATAACACCAGAAAAATTATCTCTATGTGGTAGTTGTCTTACTGGTATTTTTACACCATTGAGTGTC
>Ga0256827_10002090_pt1 | contig 12872 bp, 8 predicted proteins | sample CV84metaG_FD_185977 | JGI IMG/M metagenome (GOLD analysis project Ga0256827, IMG submission 185977) | Hydrothermal vent microbial communities from East Pacific Rise, Pacific Ocean - CV84 | ecosystem: Environmental > Aquatic > Marine > Hydrothermal vents | place: Pacific Ocean: East Pacific Rise... | reverse complement strand
GTTATTCAATATTAACAGTTTAGAGTGGGATAAAGAACTTTTAGATTTATTTAATATTCCAGAATCTATTTTGCCCAAAGTGGTATCTTCTAGCGAAGTCTATGGAAATACCCATAAAGATATTTTCGGAAAAGAAATTCCAATCTCGGGTATTGCAGGCGACCAACAAGCTGCTCTTTTCGGACAAACTTGTTTCGAAAAAGGAATGATAAAAAACACATACGGAACAGGTTGTTTTATGCTAATGAATACAGGAAATAAAGCAAAATTCTCTAACAATGGATTACTTAGCACTATTGCTTGGCAGATAAATGGAGAAACAACTTATGCTTTCGAAGGCAGTATTTTTATGGCAGGAGCTGCCATAAAATGGCTACGCGACCAACTTAATATTATTAAAAAAGCCTCTGAAACAGAAGCTTTGGCCTTATCGGTCGAAGACAATGGTGGTGTTTATATTGTACCTGCTTTTTCTGGACTAGGTGCACCATATTGGGATTCCGATGTTAACGGAATGGTTAAAGGTATGAAACTCTCGACCACCAAAGCACATATTGTAAGAGCTACTCTCGAATCTATCGCTTACCGAACCAAAGATATTCTAGCTTTAATGGAAGAAGAATCCGATATTAAGTTACATTCTTTATCGGCCGATGGAGGCGCTTCTTTAAATCGCTTTTTAATGCAATTTCAATCCGACATTCTAGACATTGATATTAACTTACCTAAAAATGTAGAAACTACAGCTTTGGGAGCAGCCTATTTATCAGGTCTAGCAACTCATTTTTGGAGTATCGATGATATTCTAAAAGAACATAAAATTAACAAAACTTATCAGCCAAATATGTCAGCCAGAGATAGGGAAAGGCTTTATTCGGAGTGGAACAAAACTGTTCAAGATTTAATCGCTTCTAAATGAGACATATTTCTATCTCCGACAAGCTGATTCTTGTTTCTATGGCTATTATTACAGGCACAATTATTATTGTTGCTTCGTATTCGTTTTACAATGCTAAAGAAGCTATTTTGGAACGAACATTCAATCAGTTAACTTCTGTAAGAGCAGTTAAGTCTATGCTGGTTGAAGATTTTTTCAATAATCGAATTAACGAAGTTAAATTGGTAAAATCGTGTTCCGATATTCAAAAATTAACTCAAAGTATTAACCATTTCGATAGCTCAAAAACTTTTCTAGCAATTGAAGATAGTAGTTTGAAAATATCTGGTTTATTGATTAAGAATATTTCAAAAGATTATTATAATAGAATACTAATTATTGGGAAGAATCATCGTATTTTAAATCTGAAAGCAAATAAAAATTTAAGTTCTAAAGAACAGATCGATTATTCATTATTGTGGGAACAAGCTGTTTCGAGCGATTCTGTTTTTATGGACGATTTGCATACATACCAAGACTCCGAACAAAGCTATTTTTCTATTTTCTCAAGAATCCAAAATAAAGAAAAAGAAACTATTGGGTTAATTGTTTACGAGCTTGTTATAGATCCTATTAATTCGATTATGCTTGAAAAAGGCTCGTCGAATGGTTTAGGAGAATCGGGAGAATCTTATATTGTTGGTAGCGATTTGTTAATGCGTAGTTTATCTAGATTCGATAATGCATCGGTGCTTAAAACTAGAGTGGCAACCCAAGCTGTCGAATTGGCTTTTAACGATAAGCCGGGAACAAAGATAATTACGGATTATAGGGGTATTCAAGTATTAAGCTCTTACTCTAGACTAAATATTCAGAATCATAAATGGGCAATTTTAGCCGAAATAGACTATACCGAAGCGACTATTCCTATTTATCAAATTGGTTACGAAATTGTATTTATCAGTATCTTTATTTTTGTGGTTGTATTGCTAATTGTAATTATTCTTTCTCGAAAAATTACGAATCCAATTATTCAATTGCATAAAGCGGCAACACGAATAGGAAAGGGATCGTTTGACATAAAAGTTGACTATAAATTACACGATGAAATAGGAGATTTAGGTTTAGCATTTAAAAATATGGCTTTTCAGCTCGAAACACAAAATCAAGAGTTGAAAGCAGAGAAAGATAAAAATCTCCGCTCTTTAATTAACGGGCAAGAGACTGAGCGACAACGACTTTCCAGAGAGCTTCACGACAGTTTAGGTCAACTCTTGATAGGTTTAAAGTTGAAATACGAGAATTGTAGGAATCAGCAAAATATGACAAATAATTCTTTTTCGGATTTAAGCGAATTATTTGATAAAACCATAGAAGAAACCCGACGTATTTCTAATAATCTGATGCCAGCTGCCCTTTCTGAGTTTGGTCTTGTTACAGCTATCCGACATATTTGTAACACCATTACAAGCTCGACCGATATTAATATTATTTTTAAGTCGGAAGGGAAAATAGAAGCTCTTTCGAAAGATAAACAAACCTATATTTTTAGAATTACCCAAGAGGCCTTAACCAATATTGTTAAGCATTCTCACGCGAAAAATGCTACGATAATTATTAGTTTCTCCAAACAAAAGATTCATTTACAAATAGAGGATGATGGAAAAGGTTTCGATAAAACACAAATTAACCATTTAAGTTCGAATGGGCTAAACAATATCCAAAATAGAATCTTACTTTTGTCGGGGAATCTTGAAATAGATTCGGCAATAAATAAAGGAACTAAGATTAAAATTGAAATTCCCAATTTGTAAACATGAGTAAAATAAAAGTTATATTAATAGATGATCATCAGATTGTTAGAGATGGTATAAAAGCCTTGCTTTCGGGGAATGATAATATTGATATAATTGGTGAAGCCAAAGATGCTTATGTACTTTTCGAAATCCTTAAGACACAAGTTCCCGATATTGTTTTGCTAGATATTTCTTTACCAAGTATGTCAGGAATAGAGGTCTCTAAGATTCTGACAGCAGATTTCCCCCAGATTAAAATACTGATGCTCTCAATGTATACCTCCGAAGATTTTATTTTTAATGCTTTAAAATCGGGAATCCACGGTTATTTACCTAAAAATACAACTCAAAAAGAATTGCTCGAGGCCATCGATTCGGTGTATAATGGTAAGGAGTATTTTAGTAAATGTATTTCGGATACAATCCTTAGAAGCTACGTAAACAGTGCGAAACATGGTAATTCAAATTCTAATGACAAATTAAGTGGGTTGACTTCTCGTGAACGTGAAATTTTACAGCAGGTGGTCGAGGGGAACAATAATTCTAGTATCTCCGAACAACTGAATATTAGTATACGAACTGTAGAAACTCACAAAACTAATATTATGCGTAAACTCGATCTTAACAGTACTGTTGACTTAGTTAAGTTTGCTTTAAAAAATAACCTGATAGACTTGTAATCTTAATTCTTTTTAATCTAAAATTAAATTTTTCTACGTGATACACGTAGTTGAGATTACGAAATTCCACAATTGCCCAAAATAGTCTTTTTTATCACATTTGTTAAAATATGTTAACAAATTTTAAGATCATGAGAAAGACACAATTAATAGTTATTAGTTTATTGATGCTAGTTCTTAGTAGCACATCTGTTTTTGCTCAAAGCGATAGTACAGAAACGGAAAGTCCTATTTCTATCAGTGCCGATTTAATGAGTCGATATGTTTGGAGAGGTAGCGACTTTGGAGCTTCGCCAAGTATTCAGCCAGGAATAGAATACTGTAAAGCAGGTTTTAGTATCGGAGCATGGGGCGCTTATGCCATCAATTATCAAGGTTATCAAGAGTCCGATTTATACATTGGTTATACATTTTATAAAGACATGTTTTCTGTTATGGTAACCGATTATTATTTTCAATCAGACTTAACAAATGTGAATTATTTCGATTACGATTCAGAAACTACAGGGCACGTTTTCGAAGCGGCTCTGACGTTTAATGGAACAAAAAAACTTCCGCTCTCATTAATGGTAGCAACCAATGTTTATGGAGCGGATGCTAAAAAGATAAACGATGATGGTACACAAGGAGATAATCAGTTTTCTACCTATGCCGAACTAACATATTCTTTTAAACATTTCGATGTTTTTGCAGGTGCAAATTTAATAGAGCCAAACAGAGATTTGGGGGAAACAGGATACTATGGAAACTACATGGGTTTTGTAAATATCGGACTTACAGCAGTTAAGGAGATTAAAATCTCGGAGCATTATAGCTTACCCCTAACACTGTCTGTTATTACAAATCCACAAGCAGAGAAAATTTACTTTGTAGCTGGATTCTCATTTTAAGAACTAACAATTTTTTAATATAAAATTATAATTATGGGTTTTGACACAGGAACAACAACATTTATGATTCTCAGCACGAGTCTCGTAATGTTAATGACACCCGGATTAGCCTTCTTTTATGGAGGATTAGCCGGAAAACGAAACATTTTAGGCATTATGATGCAAACCTTTGTATCTCTTGGCATTACCACTGTTTTGTGGATTGCCTTTGGATATTCATTGTGCTTTAGTGGTGGAGAAGGTGGAATTATTGGAAATTTTGATTGGGCTTTCCTTAATGGAATTCCTTTTAACGATGCTTATTCTGGAGCAGATGGCAAATATCCAACTTACATTTTTATTGCTTATCAAATGATGTTTGCCGTAATTACTCCAACACTTATCACAGGTGCTTTTGTAAATCGTGTAACATTTAAAGCTTACCTAATTTTTTTAGTAGCTTGGCAAATCTTTGTTTACTACCCATTTGTTCACATGATTTGGGGTGATGGATTATTATCGGAATGGGGTGTTTTAGATTTTGCAGGAGGTATTGTTGTTCATGCAACAGCAGGTTTTGCAGCTTTAGCTTCAGTCATTTATGTCGGAAAAAGAACCGATACAAAATCACCACCTAACAGTATTCCTTTAGTTGCTATTGGAACTGGTTTACTATGGTTCGGTTGGTATGGATTTAATGCAGGTAGCGAATTAATGGTAGATTCTATTACTACAACAGCTTTCCTAAATACCGATGTTGCAGCTTCTGTAGCTGGGGTTACATGGTTAATTATAGAATGGGTTAGAGAAGGACAGCCTAAGTTTGTAGGTTTACTTACAGGTTTCGTAGCTGGTTTAGCAACTATTACTCCTGCTGCAGGATTTGTACCTTTGTGGGCAGCCATGGTTATAGGATTATTTGCAGGATCTTTATGCTTTATTGCCGTTCAATTTAAAAATAAATGGGGCTGGGATGATGCTTTAGATGTTTGGGGTGTACACGGTATGGGTGGCGTTTTTGGAACCATCTTATTGGGTGTGTTCGCTTCATCAGCCATAAATGGACAATCAGGTTTATTAGAAGGTAATACAGCTTTCTTCATGAAAGAAATAATTGCTGTAGTAGCTGCATCTGCTTATGCTTTCGTATTTACTTACGTAATGCTAATTGTTATTAATCTAATTACTAGAGTAAAAGTTTCTGAAGAAGAAGAACAACACGGTTTAGACCATGCTCTTCATGGAGAAAAAGCTTATGACGAAGGAGCTCTATAAAATATAACAAAATACTATTTATTAAAGGCTTCGATTTTTCGAGGTCTTTTTTTATTTTTTATAAACCTATTATTTTAACTTTGACTTATAAAATTTTATTATCAGTGAAATATAATTTCACACTATTAAATTAATGTTATGATTCCACAATTTATTGAACATATTGGAATAGCTGTAAACAGCTTAGAGGAAAGTATCCCTTACTACGAAAAGGTACTTGGTCTAGAATGTTACTCTATAGAAGAAGTCGTAGAACAAAAAGTAAAAACCGCATTCTTTAAAATTGGGCAAACCAAAATCGAACTTTTAGAACCCACTTCCGAAGATAGCCCTATCGCTAAATTTATTGCTAAAAAAGGACAAGGTGTACACCACATTGCTTTTGCCGTAAATAATCTAGAAGAACAATTAAAGACTGTGGAGCAAGCGGGGGTTCAATTAATCGATAAAGTTCCTAGAAAAGGAGCCGAAGGCTTAGATATTGCTTTTTTACACCCTAAATCGACTTTAGGCGTTCTTACAGAACTTTGTGAAAACAAAAACAAATAAGAAAGGGAGTCGAGCGACTCCCTTATCTTTTATATGAAAAAAACTACTACTAACTATGCTAAATAGATTTACAAGTTTTGTGCCATAAATTTTACAATCGAGTAGTTTTAACTTTTCTTAACAAAAGAATTAATCTAAAGCGACTTTTAATTGTTCCATAGCCTTAACTACTGTCGCTTTTGGACAAGCTACATTCATTCGCATAAAGCCCTCTCCTCCATTTCCAAACACGACACCTTGATTCAATCCTAAATTTGCTTTTTGGATTAAAAACTGATTTAATTCTTTATCACTTAAATCTAGGTCCGAAAAATCGAGCCATAATAAATAAGTTGCTTCAGGTTTTCTTAACTTTATTTGTGGAAGATTTGAATCGATAAATGCTTTAACATAGTCGATATTTTCTTCGATATAAGACTTCATTTCTCTAACCCAATTTTTACCGTCGGAATAAGCAGCTTGAGTAGCCACCGTTCCAAAAATATTTCCTAAATACAGATGGTAAGATTCTAAATACGAGTTATATATTTTCTTAAGTTTTCGATTAGAAATAACAACAAAAGAACTGCTTAAACCCGCCATATTAAACGTTTTACTTGGTGCCATAAAAGTTAAAGTTCTTGCTTTTGCTTTATCAGAAACCGAAGCTAAAGGAATGTGTTTGTTTGGAGCAAATACCAAATCAGAATGAATCTCGTCGGAAATAATTAATATATCATTTTTCTCACAAATCTCTATCAACTCTTCTAGTTCCTCTTTTTCCCATGCCCTACCTACTGGATTATGCGGATTGCTAATAATAATCATAGACGTCCGACTGTCAATCTGAGATTTCAGCCCTTCAAAATCCATAGAATAATAGCCCTCTTTCTGAATTAGATTATTGTGAACGATTTGCCTCCCATTATCTTTAATAGTTGTAAAAAATGGGAAATATACAGGTGGCTGAACAATAATTTTATCACCAACTTGGGTAAAAGCTAAAACCGACAAAACTAAACCAGGAACAACACCTGGACTAAAGGTGATATCTTTAGAATGAATCTTCCAATTGTGTTGTGTTTCCAACCAGTTTACAATCGATTTGTAATAACTTTCTGGTTTATAAGAATAACCATAAACTTGGTGACTAGCTCTTTCTTTTACAGCATCTCGAACAAATTGGGGAGTTTCCAGATCCATATCGGCTACCCACATCGGTAATACATCTTCTGTTCCAAATACTTTCCGACGCAAATCATATTTTACAGAGTCTGTTCCAATTCTATTAATTTCTTTGTCAAAATTATAATTCATAATTATTATTTTTTGTAAAAATAAGAAATCCCCCAAACTAAAAGTTGGAGGATTAATATTTTATATCAGAAAAAGTATCGAAAATACTTATTTTAAACCTCGTTTTTCAAGTAATGGCTCAATGCTTGGCTCTTGTCCTTTAAAATCGACAAACATCTGCATAGCATCTTTAGTTCCACCTTGCGAGATTACTTTATCTCTCCAACGCTGTGCAGTTTCTTGGTCGAATAAACCATTCTTTTTGAAAGTTGCAAAAGCATCAGAATCTAAAATAGCCGCCCAGATATAACCATAATATCCAGATGCATATCCTCCTCCCCAAACGTGAGAAAAATAAGTACTTCTGTATCTTACAACTATTTCAGGTATTAAGCCCATTCTTTTTAAAGAAGCTTTTTCGAACTCGTTAGTATTGATATCTTGCTTCTCTGTTAGGGTATGCCAATCCATATCTAAAAGAGCAGCGGCCATATATTCAACAGTTACAAAACCTTGATTAAATTTACCAGCCTTATCCATTTTCTCTAATAATTCATCAGGAATCACTTCTCCTGTTTCATAATGCTTAGCAAAAGATTTAATCACTTCTGGCTCTGCAGCCCAATTTTCCATTATTTGCGATGGTAACTCTACGAAATCTCTCGAAACAGAAGTTCCTGAAAGCGAATAATAGGTAGTATTAGCCAATAATCCGTGTAAAGAGTGACCAAATTCGTGGAATAAAGTTTCAACTTCTTCGAAAGTTAAAAGCGAAGGCTTATCACCAGTTGGCTTCGAAAAATTACAAACAATAGAAATAATAGGAGGAATACGTTTCCCATTTTCTTTATATTCTTTTCGGAAAGAAGTCATCCAAGCTCCTGCACGCTTCGACGAACGTGGAAAGAAATCTGTATATAAGATTCCAACAGGCGTCCCATCGGCTTCCTTTACCTCAAAAACAGTAACTTCTTCGTGATATTTGTCAACATCTTTTATTTCGGTAAAAGTAATGCCATATAATTTATGAGCAACTTCAAAAGCACCATTACGGACGTTTTCTAATTTAAAATATGGACGTAAAATTTCATCATCTAAAGCATACTTCTGCTGCTTAAGTTTGTTAGCATAATACCACCAATCCCAGTGCTCTAACTTAAAGTTTTCACCTGACGCATCGATTACTTTTTGTAATTCTTCGGCTTCTTTCTTTGCATTTGGGAGAGCTGCTGACATTAACTGATTCAATAATTCGTAAACCTTCTCTGGTGTTTTTGCCATATTATCATCCAAAATATAAGCAGCATACGAATCAAAGCCTAAAAGATTAGCTTTCTCTACTCGTAAATTAGCAATTTCTGCAACAATCTTTTTATTATCGTTTTCATTATTGTTATCACCTCTATGGATGTATGCTTTGTGCAATTTCTCACGCAAATCTCTATTGTCGGCATTTTGCATAAATGGCCAAATCGACGGGTAATCTAAAGTAAATACCCACTTACCTTCATGACCTTTTTCTTTAGCTGTAATTGCTGCAGCATCAATAACTGATTGTGGTAAACCTGATAAGTCTTTCTCATTATCGATAACCAATTCAAAAGCATTGGTTTCAGCCAATACATTCTTTCTAAATTGTAAAGATAAACTTGCTAATTTACCATTGACTTCTTTTAAACGCTCTTGAGCTTCGCCTTCCAACAAAGCACCTCCACGAACAAATCCTTCGTAATGCTTTTTAAGAACCATACGTTGTTCGTCGTTTAAATTCGACTTTTGCTCTGTACCTTGGCTCATTCCTTTTTCTTTGTCGTAAACTACTTTAATGCGAGCAAACAAATCGGCATTCATACTAATTTCATCGCTTACCTTAGTTACCATTGGAGTAACTTTTTCAGCAATTTCTTGCATCTTATCGTTATTGATAGCCCCTGTCATATTAAAGAAAATAGAAGAAACTTTATCTAAAAGCATCCCCGAATTTTCTAAAGCTAGAATGGTATTCTCAAAAGTAGGTTCTTCCTTATTATCGATAATAGCTTGAACTTTCTCTTCTTGCTCTTTTATAGCTGCTTCGAAAGCTGGTACATAATCCTCTTCCTTTATTTTACTAAAAGGAGGTGTTCCATAAGGTGTGTCCCAGTCTACTAAAAATGGATTTTCCATAGTTGATTCTTTTTGTGTATTGTCGGCTTCTGTCGATGCTTTCTGATTGCAAGATACTAAGCCCATCAGCGCTATCAAACTTGCCCAAATTAAATGTTTCATATTCTACTAGTTTGTTGTTAAATTTTATGGTTATAGGTCATGTTTTTTATTGTTACTTAATTTCTACTAAAATAATTGCGTCATTAAATCATTCCTTTTGCTTCCTCAATGGCCTTTTCTATTCCTTCAGGATTTTTCCCTCCTGCCGATGCAAAGAAAGGTTGACCTCCGCCACCACCTTGAATGTTTTTGGCAATAGCACGAATTAAATCCCCAGCATGCAAATCTTTTTCTTTTACCAGGTTATCTGATATTAAGACTGTTAAATTGGCTTTTCCGTCTAAATCTGCTCCTAAAACCAAAAATAAATTATCAATTTCACCTTTAAGTTGAAAAGCAATATCTTTAAGTACACCCGCATTGTCTGCAGTAATCTTTTTTCCAATAAAATTGATGCCATTAATATTTTCTACCGCTTGCTTTAAATCATTTTTAACTTGCGATGCAGCTTGTTTTAAAAAGCTTTCGATTTGCTTTTTCTGTTTCTGATTATCAGCTAATAAACTATCTATTTGCTTTAAAATATTTCCCGACGATTTTACCTTAGCTTCAATCTCGTTTAAAGTTTCAAGTTTTGAATTAACATAGTCGAAGGCCTGAGCACCTACTACAGCCTCTATTCTACGAATACCTGCAGCAACAGAAGTTTCAACCGTTATTTTAAACAAGCCTAAATTTCCGGTTGCCGACGCGTGTGTTCCTCCACAAAGTTCTATGGAATCGCCAAATTTAATCACTCGAACTTTATCGCCATATTTTTCTCCAAAAAGAGCCATCGCACCTAATTCTTGAGCCTCGGCAATTGCAATTTCTCTTTTTTCGTCCAAAGCAATATTTTGGCGAATAAGAGCATTTACTTTTTGCTCAGCTTGAGCAATCTCTTCGGCAGTTAATTTTTGAAAATGAGAAAAATCGAAACGTAACGATTTTTCACTTACCAACGAACCTTTTTGCTCGACATGTGTGCCCAAAACTTCTCGCAATGCAAAATGCAACAAGTGCGTTGCTGTATGATGATTGGCTGTAGATTCGCGCTTTGCAGAATTAACCACAACTTTTAAAGTTGCATCTAATTGCTTGGGCAAAGATTTAGTTTGATGAATAATCAATCCGTGCTCTTTCTGTGTGTCAATAATGCTTATCTTTTCGCCATCTGCTTCTATATATCCTGCATCACCAACCTGTCCTCCACTTTCTCCATAAAAAGGTGTAGCATCGAAAACCAAGTGGTAAATATCTTTACCTTTTACATTGGTTTTTCGGTAACGTGTTATATGAACATCGGCTTCTAATTGGTCGTAACCAATAAAATTATTGCTTTTCTCATCTTTTAAAATAGTCCAATCGCCAGTATCAACTTTAGCATCTTTTCGGGAACGATTCTTTTGCTCTGCCATCGCCTCGTCGAATTGCTTGTGGTTAACGGTTAAGCCTTTTTCTTTAAGAATTAATTCGGTTAAATCTAAAGGAAAACCATAAGTATCGTAAAGCTCGAAAGCCGATTTCCCGTCCAATTCGTTTTTATTCTTTTGCTTTAAATTGTCAATATTGCCTTCAAGAATCCTAATTCCTTTTTCCAAAGTTCTTAAGAATGCTTGTTCTTCCTCAAAAATAACTTTCTCGATTATGTCTTTTTGTTTTTGAAGTTCTGGATAAGCATCGCCCATTTCGGCTAACATAACCTCAAACATCTTATACATGACCGGTTCTTTATGCCCCAAGAACGTATAAGCATAACGCACAGCACGGCGTAAAATTCTACGAATAACGTAACCCGCTCCTGTATTTGAAGGCAGCTGACCATCGGCAATAGAGAAACTGATAGCTCTAAGGTGGTCGGAGATAACACGCATAGCAATATCGTTTTCTTCGTTCTCGCCGTAAGTTTTATTCGACAATTTTGCAATATTCTGAATTAAGGGCTGAAAGATATCGGTATCGTAATTCGACTTTTTGCCTTGAACAGTCATTGCTAAACGTTCAAAACCCATTCCTGTATCAACATGCTGAGATGGTAATTTTTCTAACTCACCATTAGCTTTTCGATTGTATTGAATAAATACTAAATTCCAAATTTCTACAACTAAAGGGTGATCTTGATTGACCAAAGATTTTCCAGAAATCTTGGCTCTTTCATCGTCAGAACGCAAATCTACGTGTATCTCGCTACAAGGTCCACAAGGTCCTTGTTCACCCATTTCCCAAAAATTATCTTTTTTATTTCCGTTAATAATTCTGTCCTTATCTGTCCACTTCTCCCAAAAACCAGCAGCTTCGTTGTCTCGTTCCAATCCATCTTCTTCAGCGCCTTCAAAAACAGAAACATATAATCTATCCTTATCTATTTTAAGAACATCGGTTAAATATTCCCAGCCCCAAGCAATAGCTTCTTCCTTAAAATAATCGCCAAACGACCAATTCCCCAACATCTCGAACATAGTATGATGATAAGTATCATGCCCAACTTCTTCCAAATCGTTGTGCTTACCACTCACTCGCAAACATTTTTGTGTATCGGAAACTCTATTGGCAGGAGCTTCACCTGTTCCTAAAAAAACTTCTTTAAACTGATTCATTCCTGCATTGGTAAACATCAAAGTTGGGTCTCCTTTAATAACCATCGGTGCAGAGGATACTATTTTATGTTCTTTCGACTTAAAAAAGTCTAAAAATGATTGACGTAATTCTTTTGCATTCATACTTTATCAACAATTATAAATATTTTGTAATCAACAGTAAATCAATTCATCAATACTATTACTAACATCTTATCACTATTTATTGTTAATAAATAATACTAAAAGAGCAGTCTTATCGATGAAGCTTTGCAAATTTAGATTTTTTAATTAAATTTGCACACTTAAAGCGAGTATATATAAACAAAATACTCAATTTTATTACCAAATAAATGGCAAAAAGTAAATTTAGATATAATCCCGAAACTGTTTCGTACGAGAGAGTTGATAGTTCTTTTTCTAAAAAAATTAAACGCTTAATTCCTCACATATTAGGTAGTTTATTTTTTGGAATTACTTTAGTTATTGTATTTTTCTATTTTGTCGATTCTCCTAAAGAAAAAGAATTAAAGAGAGAAAAAGAAGAAATTTTAGCCAATTATCAATTCTTAAATAAAGAATTAGATGAGGTTAAGGCTGTTTTAAAAGATATACAATATCGTGACGATAATATATATAGAACTATTTTCGAAGCAGAGCCTTTGTCTGAAGAAGTTAGAAAAGCTGGTTTTGGCGGAACTGATAGTTACCAAAATTTAAGACATCTC
>Ga0256827_10002089_pt1 | contig 12878 bp, 14 predicted proteins | sample CV84metaG_FD_185977 | JGI IMG/M metagenome (GOLD analysis project Ga0256827, IMG submission 185977) | Hydrothermal vent microbial communities from East Pacific Rise, Pacific Ocean - CV84 | ecosystem: Environmental > Aquatic > Marine > Hydrothermal vents | place: Pacific Ocean: East Pacific Rise... | reverse complement strand
ATGTTCCGAATATTTGCCCCACGCCAACCGTAGATACTCTGGTCATCGTCACCCACCACACAGAGGTTGTTGTGTTCTGAAGCGAGAAGTTCTAGCAATTTAAACTGTAGTTCATTGGTATCTTGGTACTCATCGACCATGATATATTGGTAACGGTTGGAGGTCTCTTTTCGCAACGCATCATCTTGGGCTAAAATTTGGTAGGTGAGCATGAGGAGGTCATCAAAATCGACTAAGTTATTCTCCGTGGTCTCCTTCTCATAATCTTTGTAGATGGTGGCAATTTTTCGGTAGTCAGGAAGCTCTGCTTTTTTTAGAATCTCTTCGGCAGTTAAGAGGGTATTTTTATACTTAGAGATTTCAGAGCCGATAAATGCAAGGTTGAGGTCAATATTATGCTCTTTGGCAATCCGTTTTAAGATACGTTTTCTATCATCTGAATCGATAATGACAAAGTTGTTTTTACGACCTAGTTTTTCAATGTTGAATTTTAGAAAAAGAAGACCAAATTTATGAAACGTACAGAGTAGAGGCATGGAGGATGTCTTCATGTTAATAAGTTTAGAGGCACGCTCTCTCATCTCTTTAGCTGCTTTGTTGGTAAAGGTAAGGGTTAGGGTATTAAGAGGGTCAATTCCTACTTCACCTATAAGATAAGCTAATCTTGTGGTTAATGTTTTTGTTTTACCAGAACCTGCTCCTGCTAAAATTAGTAAGGGACCATCAATATGTTGAACAGCTTCTTGTTGGGCGTTATTTAGGGCGTCTATCACTTCTTGCATTTCATTACTTTTTAATCTATTATAACACTTTTTTAGTTAAAAGCTGTGTTCAATAGCGTATAAGTAGAGATGATGATATTTGTTGAAAAATAAATATTTATTATCAATAATTTTAAATATTTGAAAAACTTATAAGCATTTTAAATATAATCTGATATAATAATTTTAATAAATTACACAAGGGTGTTTAGTATGTTAAAAGATTTTGTTAAGATGGAGACCTTTTTAACTGTGGCAAGAGAACGTAGTTTCTCTAAAGCTTCAGCAAAATTGGGTATTTCACAACCAGCTGTAACCCAGCAGATAAAGTATATAGAAAATTATTTAGAAGCTAAAATTATTGATAGAAAAAAGAATGGTATAAAGCTAACCCCAGAGGGTGATGAACTTTATAAAGTTGTAACGCAATTAGAAAAATCAATTTTTATACTTGAAAAAGATATTTTAAAAATTATTAAAAAAGAGATGACCTTTCGATTGGCAGCCTCTTACACTATTGGTTCATACGTCATTCCAGGTGAGTGTCTCAATACCATTGGTGAAAGCATTGGAAATGATGTGACGCTTAGTATTGATGTGAGTGACAGAATTGTTCAAGGGTTAAAAGAGCGTAAGTTTGATATTGGGCTGATTGAGTCACCTATTTTTGATGATGATTTAATCTATCGAGAGTGGTTTGAAGATGAGTTAGTAATTTTTTCAAATGATGTGTTACCAAAAACAGTCAACACTGAAGAGTTGTATGACTTTAAATGGATTTGTAGAGAAGAGGGGTCACATACCCGTAAACTTATCTCAGAAGTATTTGAAGATTTAGGGGTTTCATGTAAAAGCTTTAATGTACTCTCCGAAGTCTCTAACACCACAGCTGCGTTGCAGAGTGTGAAGCGTGCCAAGAAAGATGGTGATGCCCCAACGGTGTCGGTTATCTCAAAACATGCTATTGCAGAAGAGGTCAATAGAGGTGATTTATATGAGTCACGAATATATGGCTATACAATGAGTCGTAAATTCTATATTGTCTACTCTAAAGAGAATAAAAATAATGTATTTATAGACAATGTGGTAAATTATATTATTTCAGGAAAGTGTTAAGCTACTGTTGTAAAACCTCTCTATAGAGGTTCTACTTTTTTTTCTTCTTTATAAGTTTTGCATTTTCAGGATTGTTGAGAAGTGCAGCCATTGAGTCTATCTCTTCTATCTCCTCTTCCTCAATATCATTAGTCGATGCCACATTTATAAGTACAGGATATTCGCTCACAAAAATTTGTTTAATTGCCAGTAGAGGAATCTCTACTAATGCTCCAAAATTTTCTGTGCCAAATCCAGCTTCAAAAGAGATATGATTTGTATCTATTTTTGCACTTTCAAAGGAGTAGTTTGCCAACATAAAGAGTGTAATGTCAGGCAGTGACTCTTGAAGGTCATTTGGTAGAGCAGGAGTAAAATAGACAGCTGATATTTCACATGCGATTCCAAACTCTTGGTTGGCATCAAACATATACTCTATGGTTTCTAAAATATGTCGTTTCATCATTTGTTTGTATTTAGAACTTTCTAAATTTTCAAGAGTCATTGAGTTGATTCCTTATGGTGTTATCGTAATAGATTTATCTACTTGAAATCCTATCATAGCGTTCATTAAAGCAAAGTGTGAATAGTTTTTAATATCCTCTTTTTTAATCTCTTTGCGTGTTAAGAACCCATCTGATAGTAGTCTTTCACGGGTTGTTCCTTGAAGTAGAGGTGTTGATGGGGTGAGCCAGCTTTGACCATCATAAAAGGCAATGTTAGCAATGGTTGTGTCTGTCAGTAGCCCATTTTTTTCGATAATAATATCATCATACGAAGGTAAACTTAACGCATTTAACTCCAAACGGTCATCAAATTTATGGGCGTAATCAAGTTGACTAGAGACGATTTTGAGTCGTTGAACGCTTTTGGGTTGATAGGGAATATACTCAACTTTGCGTATGGTGGTGTCATAGAGAACACGACATCTATAGAGACCCTTTTTTTTGGGAAGTTTAATAAACTCTTTTAGATCAAGTGGATGTTGCTCTCCAAAGAGAACCAGACGGCTTTGGTTAAGCCGTTGGTTGTGCCATATTAAATTATGAATTTGATTATTTTCAATCTTAATGGTTTCAAAAAGTTGTTTCACGCTCTTAAAACAGATCCGTTGAGAGATAACGTTCTGCTGTATCACACAGTACGGTTACAAAAACTTTGCCAGCATTCTGAGGTCGTGATGCCACTTCAAAAGTAGCAGCAATATTTGCACCTGAAGAGATACCTACCAGTAATCCCTCTTGACGGGCAATCTGTTTGGAGTAGGCAATCGCTTTCTCATCGGAGATTTGAATGATTTCATCATAGGTATCTCGGTTTAAAATTTCAGGAATAAAGCCAGCCCCAATTCCTTGAATTTTATGAGGACCAGCTGAACCTCCTGAAAGAATAGGAGAATTTTGAGGCTCTACAGCAATGGTGGTCAGTGTAGGGATATGTTGTTTAAGTATCTCAGATGTTCCTGTAAGTGTTCCCCCTGTACCAACAGCTGCAACAAAAAAGTCAACATTTTTTTGGGTGTCATTTAAAATCTCAATCGCTGTGGTTTTTCGGTGAATATCAGGATTATCTATATTATTAAACTGCTGTAAGACATAGCCATCAATCTCTTTGGCTAAGGTATTGGCACGGGTAATCGCACCACCCATACCTTCTGATGCAGGAGTTAAGACAATCTCAGCACCTAGATGGGTTAAAATCTTACGACGTTCAATACTCATGGACTCAGGCATGGTTAAGACCAGTTTTAATCCTTTTGAAGCACAAATGGCTGCCAAGCCAATACCTGTGTTTCCTGAGGTTGGTTCGATAATGGTAGAGTGTTGGTTAATCGTACCTGTGGCTAAGGCTTCATTGACCATATTCATCGCAATACGGTCTTTGACCGAAGAGGTAGGGTTCATAAACTCACATTTACCCAAAATAGTAGCTCCTGAGAGTTCTGAAAGTCTGTTTAGTTTAACTAACGGGGTATTTCCTATTAGCTCTTCAATGTTATTGGCAATCATCTCTCTATCCTACTCTTTCTCTTCTATTTTTTCAGTTAACTCTCTAAACTCATACGCCTCTTCATCATAATATTCAATGTTACCATTTTTAATGTTATAGTGCCATCCATGTAGAAAGAGTGTTCCGTCAGCCACCCGTCGCTTTACAGCAGGGTAAGTGAGTAGATTTTCAAGTTGAAAAATAACCGAGACACGCTCTGTATAGTCTAAAATCTCTTTTTGTGGACGACCTTTAAGTGAGAGCAGAGCAGAGCGTTTGGCACTCTCTCCTAGCTCTAACCACTTTATGGTGTGAAGATTCTCATCATTTGGCTCAATCTCTTTAAATAGAGCAGCAATCGCCCCACATTCAGAGTGTCCACAGACAATAATGTCTGACACTTCCAATACTGAGACAGCATACTCAATAGCTGATGCTGTGGCATGGTAGTCTTGACTTGGGTTATAGGGTGCTACAAAGTTTCCAATGTTACGTGCTATAAACAAATCACCAGCTTTTGAGCTGGTGATAAGTGCTGGCATCACACGGGAGTCACTACAGCCAATAAAAAGTGCTTTAGGGTTTTGCCCCTCTTCCACTAAGGTCTTAAAACGCTCTTTATTTTTCGTAAATTTAACCGATTGAAAATCATTGTGTCCTGAAATAAGACTCTTCATATTGTTTTCCATTAGTTTCCTTTTTGAATGTTAGTAATAGTATATTGTAACATCTCTCCTGCATACATAGGAACGACATCGCTATATTTTTGAGGAACTTGAAACTCTTTTTTCTCTAGGGTTACCAAAGTATTAGGTACGCTGATATTGGTATAGATTTTTTGAGCATTGTCTGAGACAAAGGCTTGAAGTCTCTCCACACTGGAGTGTTCAACAAAGAGTTGGGTTAATACTTGTAGGGCAATGGGTGCTGTAAAGACACCTGCTGCACAACCACACGCCTCTTTGGCATGTTGAGGGTGAGGGGCTGAGTCTGAGCCAAACATCACTTTTGGGTGTCCCTCTAGGGCTACTTTGCGTAAGGCATCTTTGTCTTCTGGTCGTTTGGCAATGGGTTTACAGAAGAGATGAGGTTGAAGCATTCCACCTGCGACATCATCAAGGGTAATCATGAGGTGATGAAGTGTAATGGTTGCATAGAGGTTCTCAAACTTATCAAGGGCTTCCACACTCTCTTTGGTGGTGATATGCTCCATGATAATCTTTAGTTTTGGAAAATTGGTAGCCAACATCTCATAGATGGAGACAAATTCAGCCTCTCTGTCCATAACAAATCCGTTGGTCTCCCCATGAACACAGAGAGGAATGTTAAGCTCAGCCATCGCATCGAGGGTAGGGCGTAGCTCATCTACATCAAATCCACTCAAACCTCCTTCTGAATTGGTAGTAATACCAGCAGGATAGAGTTTAATCGCTATGAGTTCATCTCTCATAGATTCTAAAAACTCTTTGCTGTAAGTGGGTTTGAAAAATAGGGTCATAAAGGGAGTAAAATTTTGACTATTACAACAGTTTAAAATACGACTCTTGTAAGCCAGTAACTCCTCTTTAGTTGAGACAGGAGGAACCAAGTTTGGCATAATAATTGCTCCAGCAAAACTTTCAGAAGAGAGTGGTGCAACGACTGAAAGCATCTGCTCATCTCTAAGATGAAGATGCATATCCAGAGGAGAATTTAGAGTTATTGACATTGTTGTCCTTTTCACATAATTAAGTAAGGTATTTTGCCACAACTATTGTTAAGTAAGGATTGGATTTTACTAAACTCCTTGATATACATCAAGATATGATTTAATTAAAAGGGTACAATTATTTTTAATAAAATAGAATATAAAATAATTTTATTTTTGAAAGGAAACTTCATGAAAAAGTTGATGATGGTATCACTAATAAGCACTCTGTTGTTAGTGGAAAATCTCCAATGTGATGATTATTTAATCAAATTAACCTCTAAATTATCGTATGTAATGACACAAGATTCTGGACAAAAGATTAAAGTGAGTCGTATTCAAGATGTTAAAAATAGATTGACAGATGACTTTACTAAGACATCCAGAGCCTGCCCCCCCTTCTGTATTCAGCCAACCAAAATAGATGAAAAAATTCAAAATATTGAAGAGTTAGAGGTGTTAAATTTTATTGGAAAAGAGATTCCCTCACATAAAGCATTAATTATTGATACCAGATTGCATAGTTGGTTTGAGTTAGAGACCATTCCCTCAGCGATTAACATTCCTTTTAGTAGTATAGAGAATGCACCGAAAAAGACGATAGAGAAGATATTTAAAATCTTAGGAATGCAGGTTAAAAATGATGGTAGATGGGACTTTTTAAACGTTAAAAAATTAATTATTTTTGATAATGGAGTCTGGTGTTCTCAGGTGAACCATTTTCTACCAACCCTCTTAAAATACAACTACCCTGCCAATAAAATTTTCTATTATCGTTCTGGACTGCAAGGTTGGAAGCTCTTAGGTTTGACCACGGTGGTTCATAAAGAGATAGTGAAAAAGTAGCTAAAATGAGTCATAATCTTTGATGAGGTAGTAGTGCTTTGCATCTTTAGGAATAAACCAATATTTAATGGTGATTTTATGATGAGCCAATAGAAGTAATAAGGGCTTTTTGTAGTGAACCAAAGGGTAGTCAATTCCTCCATCAAAGAGTTGATTACAGCGTAGAACTCTCAGCGTTGTAGCCACCATTGCTCTGTCTGTTCTGTTGATTTCAAACTGCCACTTAGCATACTCTGAACAGGTAGGGTAGTAACGACAGGAGGCTGGCAACATCTTTGAAAGGTACTGATAGCCTTTTAGAGGAGAGAGAAAGAACTTTTTAATGTTCATTATTTATACTTTTTGGGTAGATAACTTTTCCCAGATGTACAATATAAGAAGGGGACATATTGGCTGCATGGTAGATGGTTGTACCATATTTTTTACTGTAGTATTGAAGTAGTATTTTCTGTAGAGTGGGTTCAATAGAGGGGGAGACCCAACCGTTGTTAGAGATAACAATCATCTGTTTTGGCTCCCCTTGGTAGAGAGGTTCAGAGCAGGCTTCATAACAGATAGCATTTCGGTAAATTTTTCCATCAATCTCATAATCAGTGGGGTTCTTAGCAGCCACATAGTCAGGAGCACCATCAAAAAAGAGATTGTTTATCCATTTTGACATAAACTTAGGTAGAGGATTGGCTTCACCAAAGGGTACCAGTACGATTTTATTGGCTATGGTGTAGTTGCCATCTTTAAAAATATAGGTTGAGTTTCGGGGTGTCTCTCCATCAACATAGAGTGACCCCAAAACAATACTAATCTCATGTGAGCGTTGTAAAAGGGCTTTTAGTAGCACGGGTTGTTGGTTTAAGAAGAGGGCAAAAATAGATTCAGGTAGAATAATTAATGATTTTTTCTCAGCTATTGCTCGGTCAATAGCGTTAAAAACCATAGAAATATGCTTCTGCTGTAACTCAGGTTGCCATTTATCAATCACATTAATATGAAAATTCCCCAGTTGAATATTGGAGGTTAATGGCTCAACTTTTTGAAAGTGTGAAGCGTATGGGTATGCCCCTATCACCAAGAGCATAAAGAGAAGTTGCTTTTGGTAGAGCGTCAAGAGGATTGCTACAAGTACCAGTGCGAACTGCCACTTCTCAATGCCGATGTAGGAGTTGGTAAAGAGGAGTTCAGGTTTGTACCAATCGAAGCCAAAAGGGTGAATGTAGGAGAGAAGAAGGAGTGCAAGGGCTTTAAGAAGTAATGGCAGATACTCCTGTGTGGGGAAAAACTTTCTACTAATTGACTCGGAGAGGGAGGCAAGCAGAAGAAAGAGAAGTCCAAAGACAAAAGAGCTAATAATAATACCAATGGGAATTGCCCACGCAAAACCGTAGTTGGCAAAGCTCATGGAAATCCACCAAAACCAAAGCGATGCCATGAAAAAGCCAAACCAAAACCATGTTTTTTTACAACTTTTAAGGAGTAGATAGAAGCTCAATAGCCCAAGAATAGTGTTGATGAGGTAGTTGACGATGCCCATCCAGTCAAGATAGAGTGAACCAGCACTTAAGAGGGCAATGAGAAAGCCCATTGTTATTCGGTTAATAGTAAAATATTCGTTTATTTTTAGGGAGAGTTTCACACGCATTTCCTCATTTTTTAATGTTGGAGGGGATTTTATCGAAATCCTACTGAACCCTACAGCATTCGCCAACGAATTTGGCATATTCTTTCAATATTATAACAAGCCTTCTGTTATCTTCTTAGTGGTAAAATACTCCCTTATTTTTATATTTAACTCAAAAGGATTCCTTTATGGTACAACAACAGATACTAATGCTTGTCTTTTTATTTTTTATTTTTTATTTTTTAATTATTAGACCTCAGCAAAAACAACAAAAAGAGCATACAGCAATGTTAGAAGCACTAAGTAAAGGTGATAAAATCATTACTACGGGTGGGCTTCATGCAGAAGTGGTTAAAGTAGAAGAGGATTTTATTAAAGTTAAATTGAATGATACTGTGATTGTTAAGCTTGACAAAGCATTTGTAAATAGAAAGGTAGATGCGTAAGTAATGGGAAATTTAAACTACAGAGTGGTTGTTTTCTTCTTTGCGTTTATTTTTGGAATAGTCTTCTCTATCCCTTCCTTAACCCAAAGTTTTAGCAACGATACGAATCAAACCAAAAGTGACTCTTCAGGTAAAAAAATTACCTTAGGGCTTGACCTTCAAGGGGGGCTACATATGCTACTCTCTGTTAAAAAAGAGATTGCTTTAGAGTCAAAACTAAAATCTATTGGAACAAGTGTTAAGTATATGCTTGAAAAAGAAGATTTAGTATTTGACAATTTAAAAATTGATAACAGTCAAGTAACATTTGAGCTTTTAGACAATGATGACCTTCCTAAAGTTGACAAATTTTTAGTAGAAGATTTTAAAAATGTAACGGTTACAAAATCGAAGATTAGTGAGGGAACAGGGTATGCTCTTTCATTGAGTGAAGCGTTGAAAAAAGAGACCGAAGAGACAGCCATTAATCAAGCTGTTGATACCATTCGTAATCGTTTGAATGATACAGGACTTGCTGAACCAACTGTTGCTAAACAAGGAACAGATAAAATTTTAGTTGAAGTACCAGGGGTTAAAACAGCTGAACAAGAGCAACATATTAGAATGTTAATCTCTAAACCAGCACACCTACAGATGATGTCAGTTGATGAAGACCGAGCAAATCGTGTTTACAGTATGACCGAAGAGGAAGCACGACAATATGGAGATGTTATTTTTCCTGACGTTGACAACAAAGAGCAAAAATACCTCCTCTATTCAGTACCTATCCTAGACGGTTCAATGCTAACCGATGCTAAAGTCGGACACAACCAAAAAACAAATAGACCTGAGATTGACTTTACACTCAATGCACAAGGTTCAAAGATTTTTGGTGACTTTACTGAGCATAATGTGGGTAAAAGAATGGCTGTGGTGTTAGATAACGTGGTCTATACGGCACCTGTTATTCAGACCAGAATTGGTGGTGGGCGTGTACAAATTACAGGAAACTTTAAAGAGAAAGAGGCAGCAGATATTGCCATTATCTTACGTTCTGGTTCACTCTTAGCCCCTGTACAAGTGGAAGAGAAACGAAGTGTTGGTCCTAGCCTTGGAGCAGACAATATTAAAGCTTCGTCTATTGCGTTAGCTGTTGGTTTCTTCTTGGTTATTTTGTTTATGGTTGCCTACTACGGTATGGCAGGAGTAATTGCTAACTTTGCCCTGATTGCCAACCTTTTCCTTATTTTAGCTGTGATGTCATTAGCAGGTGCAACCTTAACCCTTCCAGGAATGGCAGGGATTGTCTTAACGGTCGGTATGGCTGTGGATGCTAACGTTATTATTAATGAGCGTATTCGTGAGCTTCTGCACCAAGGAAGCTCCATCACCAAAGCGATTGAGCAGGGGTACAACAACGCTTTTACAGCAATTTGGGATGCCAACGTTACCACCCTTATCGCTTCGGTGGTACTCTACTTCTATGGAACAGGACCAATTAAAGGGTTTGCTATTACCATCAGTATTGGTATCTTAGCTTCAATGTTAACAGCTATTCTAGGAACACATGGAATCTACCAGTGGATATTGCCAAAAATAGATAAAAATAAGCTAGGATTCTGGTTTGGAATTAAAAAAGAGAAGGGGGCAAAATAATGGAAGTATTTAAACATGACAAAGCCATCGTAGGCTTTATGAAAAATGCAAAAAAAGTTGGAATGTTTTCAGCTTTTATGATAATTGCTTCTTTACTCCTTCTTATGACAAAAGGGTTAAATTATGGTATTGACTTTGCTGGTGGTACCATTGTTCAAGTACAATATGAGGGTAAAGCACCTATTGAAAAGGTGCGAGATACCTTGGCTCAAAACAGAGCTTACAATGGAGCAACAGTTACCTTTTTTGGCTCAGAGAGCGAGATTGCTATTCGTACCAAAAGCACCTCTAAAGCAGTTGATGTTGATGTGAGTGATGATATGAGAGAGATTTTAGCACCAACAGGCTCTTTTAAAATAAGAGGTGTTGATATGGTCGGTCCTTCGGTAGGTGAAGAGTTACGAACCAAAGGTCTCTTGGCGATGGTCTTCTCTATATTAGGTATTTTAGTCTACATCTCGTTTAGATTCGAGTGGCGTTTTGCTGTGGCATCGGTCATGGCACTGATGCATGATGTCACCATTGCACTAGGAGCATTAGCACTTTTCCAAATTGATGTTAACTTGCCGATTTTGGCAGCGATTTTAACCATTTTAGGGTACTCTCTGAATGATACCGTTATTGTCTTTGACCGTATTAGAGAGGGAATCCGTACCATTAAATCGACCCATTTGGATGCGATTATTGATGAGTCGGTGACCCGTACCCTTTCACGTACAACTTTGACTTCACTGACCACTTTCTTCGTGGTCTTGACACTCTACTTGTTTGGTGGAGAGGTGTTAAGAGGATTCTCATTTACGCTTCTTGTGGGTGTTGTTGTGGGAACATACTCTTCTATCTTCGTTGCCTCTCCAATTTTGATGTGGTTAAACTTCTCTGTCGCAGGATTTAGAGAAAATGAAGCAGCTAAATCAAAACGTGAAAAAGAGCGTGAAAAACAGCGTGCCATGTATGAACAAGGTACAATGTAGTCACCAACTATGATGTGGGTTCTTCCACATCATAAACGTTTTTAAAAACTAATAACGTATATTTATATCAAGGGAGTAGCACCATGAATTGGGGAAAAGTTTTCTATATATTTTTTGCACTAATGTCATTAACCACCTCAGTAGCGTTCATTTTTGAACACTCTGCTACAGCACTATTTGCAGCATCAAGCATTAACTTTATATCTAGTATTTTAAAATTAGGGGTAAGAAACCTCTTAGCAGCAGAACTCTTAGCAGGTTCATTGGTTGCCGACTTACACTTAATTCCAGCATTTATTATTTTTCAATTTGGAGATGTAGGAGCCCATGAAGCCCTTGTAATAGGTCTTGTCTCAGGTGCAATTATCGCCAATGTTTATACCTTAATCATCTCTATTGTTGAGAGTGCTAAGACGAAAGAGGAGTTTTAATATTTATGTGGAATTAGCCAAAAGTTTCCACATACTCAGCAATCCCCTCTTCAAATTCGCACAACATTTTGAGCTGTATCTTCTCTTTCTCTCCTAGTATCTCTTTGACCTTATCACTCTCTATCTCTTGACGTGAGAAAAATCCAAAGTTAAACATCTCTCGGGGGATATGGTTGCGTTTGGAGATAAGTGAAAAATGAAACATTCCATAGGCGACTTTGTGGTTGTCGAACATCATGACAATAAGGTTTTTACTGTTGGTTGCTTCTTTGACAATGAGTGATTGGTTTGTACCCGTAAATAGTTTGCCCCAGTTGTTGTTTTCATCTAAAATAGTTCCATCAGCATTGATAGTTGTTTTTATTTTGTGAATATCAGAAAACTTATTACTAGGATAGAAGTAGGCGTACCACTCTCCTTGAATATTTTGAAGAAGCTTCTCATCTTTTTTAAAGAGTTTTTTAATCTTCTCTCTTTTTGCCTCTTCTAAAATTTTTATTACCTCTATAGATGTTTTAACTTTTTTGTCAAAAATATTAAATGGAATAGTGTACGCCCCTGAAAAAGCATAGAGGTGCATGGGCTTTAAGCTACCATGACTCTGTTCACGCAGTTTAGAGATGTAGTTTGACTGCACACCCCATAAGTTGGCAATATCTTTGACATTGAGTTTGAGATAATCAATAATAAAACTGAGTTTCTCTTCTAGGTTATAGAAGTGTTGTATGGTCTCTTCTTGCATTGTGAACTCCTTACTGTTCTAAAAACTCCACCCCATCTTTAGAGCCAATCAACAAAAAGTTTCTAAGTTTAGGAATGGCTTTTACTTTATCAAGCTCTCTATACCCCTCTATCTGCTTTAAGCCTTTTTGTTTGGTCGTCTCATAGTTATCTCCACTCTTCATCCATTTGAGTTCAAACAGATAGTTATTGGGTACTTTCTCATCTCTTCCAATGAGTAAAATATCAGGATATTTGTTATCTAGTTCAGGTTGAGAGTCGATAAAGTAGAACTCTGCAAAACTCAAAAGAGAAAGAGTAATGACTTGAAAATGTTTCTCGCTAAAACCATAGTGGTCTCGGTTTGAGAGGGTTTTAATAACTTCATTTAGTTGGTTTTTAAATGGCTCTTCATCTCCCAATAGTAACTTGGTAACAATATCACTAAACGACTCTTTTAGTGTGAAGTTATTTCTCTGTTGCACCTCTACAGCAAAATAGTTAAAATAAAGTATTTTAATAACATAGTTAGGTATCTCAAAATTATAAAGTCCCCCTGTTATCTCATCTTTGATGGTGATAAATCCCATAGAATAGAGAAGCGTAATAAAGTCATCTCGACTAAACTCTTGGTTAAGGTCATATCTATCTTTGATAACCCCTGTGACACTGTTGTTCT